>MWVW01000018.1_pt1 | contig 42584 bp, 47 predicted proteins | sample 1047191 | NCBI WGS metagenome assembly MWVW01 (sample SAMN06349985, study PRJNA376086) | soil metagenome | isolation source: MtG22-5 sample Antarctic (ecotone) | place: Antarctica
TATGACTGACTTTTTTTTGATAGCGATAGTTGCAATGATCTTTCTTCTCATTTTTCAGATTGCGAAAGCAAGTGAATATGTGAGTGTATTAAAGGGAGAAGAAAAATCACGTAAGCAAACCAACAGAATAAATGGGTTCCTTTTAGTTGCGTTTTTAATTTTAGGGCTAATTGGGGTTTGGTGGTGTAATCACTTATTTTATGGTAAAACCTTATTTCCACAGGGCTCCGCATCAATTGAAGGAGAGAGTATTGATACCATGATGTGGATCACCATAGCGGTTACAGGTGTTGTGTTTTTGATTACCCAGGTATTATTATTCTGGTTTTCATTTAAATACCAGGAGAGTGATAAAAGAAAGGCATATTATTTTACACATAACCATAAACTGGAATTATTGTGGACTGGTGTACCTGCAATAGTATTAACTGTTCTGGTAGTTTTCGGATTAAAATATTGGTTTAAATTTACAGGAGATGCTCCTAGGGATTCACAATTGGTTGAGGTTACCGGACACCAGTTTGACTGGGAGTTCAGGTACCCTGGGAAAGATGGAGTGTTTGGCAAGAAGAATTTTAAATTAACCAAACCAGAGGCAAGAAATCCACTCGGCGTAGATTGGACAGATGCGGCAAGCCATGATGATATTCATGTGCAAAAAGTAATGCATGCTGTGGTTGGTAAACCTATTAAAATGGTAATATATTCCCAGGACGTTATTCACGATGTGGGTCTTCCACATTTCAGGATGAAAATGGACGCTGTTCCGGGAATACCAACAACTTTATGGTTTACACCAAAATGGACAACAAAAGAAATGAAAGTTAGGACCGGAAATCCAAATTTTGTTTATGAGATAGCCTGCGACCAGCTTTGCGGAAAAAATCATTTTAGTATGAGAGGAGAAATAATTGTAGAAAGCCAGCAGGAGTTTGATAAATGGCTGGCCGGCGAAAAGCCCGAGTACATAAAAGCAATGACACCTGCTGAAGCACCAAAAACAGATTCAACTGTTACCGAAGCAAAACCGGTAGCATCAATATCGCAATAAATTATTGCCGCTAAGGCTTAAAATATTACTACTATGAGTAACGAAGCAATTTTGCACGAACACCAAACCGGGGCACATGATGCAGGCCATGCCCATGAGCATCATCATCATGAAACATTTATAACTAAATATGTTTTTAGCCAGGACCATAAAATGATCGCCAAGCAATTTTTGATTACTGGAATAATCTGGGCAATTATTGGCGGGTTATTTTCTGTTTTATTCCGGTTACAATTAGGATACCCTGAATCAACATTCCCGTGGTTAGAAGATTTTTTAGGTAATTGGGCAAAGGGCGGAAAACTGGATCCTGATTTTTATTATGCGTTGGTAACAATGCACGGAACTATACTCGTATTTTTTGTACTAACTGCCGGTTTAAGCGGAACGTTTTCCAACTTTTTAATTCCATTACAAGTTGGCGCAAGGGATATGGCATCTCCATTTTTAAATATGTTGAGCTACTGGTTCTTTTTTGCAGCATCTATTGTAATGATGGCTTCCTTATTCGTACAAACCGGCCCGGCAAGCGGCGGGTGGACTATTTATCCTCCTTTAAGTGCGCTGGGTGAGGCTTCGAGCGGCTCAAAGATCGGTATGGATCTTTGGCTAATAAGTATGTCATTGTTTATTATTAATGCATTGCTTGGCGGCCTTAATTATATTACTACAGTACTTAACATGCGAACCAAAGGAATGAGCATGACAAGAATGCCTTTGACAATGTGGGCATTTTTCTTTACTGCAGTGTTGGGGGTATTATCATTTCCTGTTTTATTATCGGGTTGTATTTTATTATTGTTTGACAGAAACCTTGGAACAAGTTTTTATTTAAGTGATATAGTTATCAATGGTAAAATTTTACCTAATGAAGGCGGAAGTGCGATCTTATTTCAGCACCTGTTTTGGTTTCTTGGGCATCCGGAAGTGTATATTATTATTTTGCCGGCTATGGGAATTGCCTCTGAGGTAATGTCAGTTAATTCACGAAAACCAATTTTTGGCTATATGGCAATGGTGGGCTCTCTTTTTGCTATTGCTGCATTGTCGTTTTTGGTTTGGGCTCACCATATGTTTGTAACGGGTTTAAATCCATTCCTGGGATCCTTCTTTGTATTGCTTACATTATTAATTGCAGTGCCGTCGGCAATTAAAGTATTTAACTGGCTAACTACTTTATGGCGGGGAAATATTCGCTTTAGCCCGGGGATGCTTTTTGCCATTGGGTTTGTAAGTATGTTTATTTCCGGTGGATTAACAGGAATATTTCTGGGAAATTCTGCATTGGATATTCATCTGCATGACACCTATTTTATTGTTGCGCATTTTCATATTGTAATGGGTGTAGCAGGTATGTTTGGCATGTTTGCAGGCTTATATCACTGGTATCCTAAAATGTATGGCAGGTATATGAACAATACTTTGGCATATATTCATTTTTGGGTGACGCTAATAGGTTCGTATCTTATTTTTTGGCCAATGCATTACGAAGGATTAGCAGGTATGCCACGTCGTTATTATGAATTTAGCGGATGGGAATCATTTAATATGTTTGGAGGTCTGAATCAATTTATAAGCTTTGTTTCTATAATCGTTTTTGCAGCACAACTTTTATTTGTGTTCAATTTCTTTTATTCAATTTTTAAAGGAAGAAAAGTTACAGAGTTAAATCCATGGGGAGCCGCATCGCTGGAGTGGTCAACACCTATCCGTCCCGGGCATGGTAACTGGCCGGGAGAAATTCCTGAAGTGCATCGCTGGGCATATGATTATGGAAAAGACGGAAGGGATTTTATTCCGCAAACAGAACCTGTTGGTGAGGATGAAAGCAAACATTAACCTCGCCCTATCCCTCTCCATAAATGGAGAGGGTAAAGAAGAGTGATTAAAAATAATATGCCCTGAGAAATAAATCAGGGCATTTTAAATATAATATTTTGATAGTAATGAATAAGGAGGCACATGTGTTCACCGGATCCCGGTCATTTGTTTTAGCCAGCAAAGTGAAAGATTATTTTCAGCTGATTAAATTCACGCTGAGCTTTATGGTAGTATTCAGCTGTGTTGTTTGTTACCTGCTTGTGCCAAATATAAAGTTTGATCTTCTTTCAGTTCTTTTATTATTTACTGCAGGTATGTTGATCACTGGTTCAGCTAATGCAATTAACCAGGCAGTTGAAAAAGATACCGATGCACTAATGAAAAGAACAGCAACACGCCCCGTTGCTTCCGGAAGGATGACTCCCAATGAAGCTTATGCCTTTGCTATTATAACAGGAATTGTTGGTGTATTGATAATGTGGTATTGGTTCAATTTTGCAAGTGCAATGATAGGATTGTTCAGTTTGTTTTTATATGCCTTTATTTATACACCTTTAAAAAAGATAAATTCTGTTGCAGTTTTAGTGGGAGCATTTCCCGGGGCATTACCCTGCTTAATTGGTTGGGTTGCAGGCGCAGATGAATTTAGCGCCGGAGGATGGATATTATTCGGGATACAATTTTTATGGCAATTTCCTCATTTTTGGGCTATTGCATGGGTTGCCCACCAGGATTATTCAAAGGCAGGTTTTAAATTATTGCCAAGTAAAATCGGGCCAACAAAATTTACCGCTGCACAAACAGTGATGTACTCAATGCTGATGATACCTGTTGGCATGTTGCCCTATTATTATAATATTAGTGGTGTAACTTCTATGTGGATTATTTTGGCATGCAACCTTTGGATGGTGTATGTAAGTGTGATGTTGTTTATTAAAATGGATGTTTCAGCAGCAAGGAAGGTAATGTTCAGTTCATATTTTTATTTAATGATCGTATTACTTTCATTGTTGTTTGATAAGGTGCATTAAATTTAAATTGTCAGGCTGAGCTTGTCGAAGCCTTGTTGAATATAGAGATACTGTACAAGAGTGCGACGCCAATGAAGATGATTAAAGATTAAAAGATGACTACATAAATTTATTTATGGAATTAATAATGACAGAGCAAAGAAAAAAAATACATCCTCACAAATTTACGTTGTGGATTGCCATTGGCAGCATTACAATGATGTTTGCCGGGCTAACCAGCGCTTATATAATTAAACGTAATCAACCTAACTGGCTGGAGTTTGATCTTCCTGTAATTTTTTGGTATTCAACCGCAGCTATTATAGCAAGCAGCGTTACATTATGGCTTGCCGGCCGTTATTTTCGCGAAAGTGATATGGCGAAATATCGAAGAATGTTGGTTATAACGTTCTTTCTTGGAATTCTATTTGTGACCCTTCAGGTTATCGGGTTTATACAATTATGGAACCTAGGTATTACATTAACAAAAAATGTCTCTGTTTCTTTTTTATACCCTATTGTAGGTTTACATGCAATTCATGTTATAGGCGGCATAATAGCTTTAATGATCATGTTTTTAAAAGCTTTTAGCCGGAGGCAAAAAATATATTCGGCAGTTCCTATAGAAATGATGAGCACCTATTGGCACTTTGTAGATCTGCTTTGGATTTATTTATTATTTTTTTTGATGATGATACGATAAACAAAGTTTAAAATTTTATTTTTGTACTAATTTAAAGTTAGTTTAATGACGACAGCAACAGTACAACCAACAACTAAATTATGGAGTGGTGGTAAAAGCCCATTCAATGTTAGCTATGGCAAGCTAATGATGTGGTATTTTTTAATGAGTGATGCTTTTACATTCGGAGCCTTTTTAATATCATATGGTACTATAAGATTTAGCCAGAATGTTTGGGCAGATCCTAACCATGTTTTCAATGCATTTCCTTTTATGGGACATGCTAATCTGCCTTTAGCTTTTGTAAGTCTTATGACCTTTATCCTGATCTTTAGTTCTGTTACTATGGTGTTGGCAGTACATGAAGGACATAAAATGAACAGAAAGGGGGTAGAGAAATGGTTGGTATGGACCATTCTTGGAGGACTGGCATTTTTAGGTTGCCAGGCATGGGAGTGGACACATTTGATTACAGGAGAACATGAAGTATTGGTAAACGGAGCTATTCAAAGCTGGGGAACTACGGTTACTCATAATCCATGGGGGCCGGAAGTTTTGTTTAACGGGAAGGAAGTGGCTACGCCTGGTCCTATTGCATTTGGGGGATACTTTTTTGGAATAACAGGATTCCATGGTTTCCATGTATTTTCCGGCGTAGTAATAAATATTATAATGTTGATACAAACAAGAATGAAGGTTTTTGAAAACCGGGGCCATTATGAAATGATAGAAAAGGCCGGATTGTACTGGCACTTTGTAGATCTTGTTTGGGTATTTGTATTCTTATGTTTTTATCTTGTTTAATTAAATAGAAAGTATGTCACAAGTTGCAACAGCTGAAGCCGGTCATCACGATGATGGTACGCAGATAAAAAGGATATGGAAAACATTCTGGATATTATCAGTGATAACTATTATCGAGTTGGGTATTGGCCTTTCAATATATACCATCCATAAAGGCGATAACCCTAATGAACTGTTGGTGTTAATGTTTAAAGGGTTGGTTTGTATTCTCACCCTTGCAAAAGCATTTTATATCGTTTCTGTTTTTATGCATTTGGGCGACGAAATAAGGAATATGATAATGACCATTATTGTTCCATTGCTTTTATTCGTTTGGTTTATAGTTGCATTTTTATGGGATGGTAATGCATGGAAGAACTTAAAAAATACTGATGCCGGCAGCAGGGAATATAAAGAACAACCTCATCAAAAACTACCTGCAAAAGAAAAGGGTCATAAAGATTAACTTCAATTGGAACAACATATTTAATACGTTAGCCATTGCATTAGTGATGGCTATTTTTGTTTAGTAACCGAAATAAAAATGAGTAAAAAAGCAATACTTGCTTTAATGTTAGCGGCCTTAATACCGGCAATAAGTTATTTACTGGTAAAGTTTTACAGTGACCGTGCTGTAAAAATGCCTCAAAGATATTTTTATGATAGCGTGACGGTTAATGAAAAAAAGGGTAAAACTATTTATGATACAGCCTGGCATCATGTTAAAAATATTTCATTTACCAATCAGCTTGGGCATCAGGTTTCATTACATGATATAAAAGGAAAAGTAATTGTATTGGATTTCTTTTTTACCCGATGCCCTGTAACTTGTCCTAATATGACTAAGGCGATGAAACGGTTACAGAATTCTTTTAAGAATAAAAATGATACTTCCTTTGTGCAGTTTATTTCTATTAGTGTAGATCCTTTGTATGATTCAGTTCTGCAGTTAAGAAAATTTGCAGACAAACATAAAATTAATCCTGATAACTGGTGGCTGGTAACAGGCAATAGAAAAGAGATATATGATTTTGCTTTTAATGAAATGAAAGCAAATTTGGCTGATACCGATGTAGATACAAGTTTCATTCATACGTTGGATTTTTTTTTATTGGACAGAGAAAAAATTATCAGAGGATGGTATAATGCATTTGATTCCACAGAACAAAACAGATTAGTAAGAGACATACCACTCCTGATGCTGGAAAAAGAAAGAAAAAAAACTTTTGGCGAATTCTTAAAAGAATTATTTGGAAGAAGCTGATGCAAAACATGAACGTGAAACGACAAACGTGAGATGCCGTTCACGAAAACTTAATAAGATGTGATGATACAAGAAGATATATTACTATCAAGTTCCCTTGATCCTGGCTTTCGGCCTTACTTAAAAAAGAATGATAGGGCAGCGAAGATATTTATATGGGTTGTTTCTATTATTGTTTTTTCAGTAATCACAATTCTTGCAAGAGTAAAACTGAATGTTAGCCTGGGATTTGATCCTCATTTATTCGCTGCAACAAATGCGATTTTAAATTCCTGCGTAACTGTTTTATTAATAGCTGGTTTATTAGCTGTTAGAAGAAAAAATTATGTGATGCACAGAAAATTAATGTTTGCCGCGATCATTCTTTCCTTTCTTTTTCTACTTTCTTATATCTGTCATCATTTATTTACCGGCGATACTAAATATGGTGATCTTGACAATAACGGAATTGTAAGCGCAGATGAAAAAACCTTGGCAGGTTCCATTAGAATTGTATATTATTTTATTCTATTATCGCATATCCCTTTGGCAGGAATCATTTTACCTTTTATATTATTTACTTCCTACCGCTCTCTTACCGGCGAATATGAAAAGCATAAAAAATTAGCCAGGATTACATGGCCTGTTTGGTTATACGTAGCTATTACAGGAGTTATAGTGTATTTAATGATCAGTCCTTACTATGATTGATTATTTAATCTCCAGCTCTTTAGCAGGATCCCAAAACAATTTTTCAAAATCACTAATTGTATCTTCCTCTACTTTTATTTTTTCTTTCGCAAGAAGTTCTTCCATTAAAGTTGGTGTTGCAAAATGTGCTTTGCCACTAAGCATTCCATTTCTGTTCACCACTCTGTGTGCCGGTACTTTTGGTTTTGCCGAATGCGCTGCATTCATTGCCCAGCCCACCATTCGTGCAGATAATTTGGTGCCAAGATAGTTTGCGATTGCTCCGTATGAGGTAACTCTGCCCTTTGGAATTTGCCTTACCACTTCATACACATTATCAAAAAAACTGTATTCCTTATTCAGGCTCCGTGGTTTCTCTGTGGATTTTTTAAGTCCCGGCTTTTTCATCTTGTCTTAAAGATAAGAGTTTACTTCTTGTGGTCTCAGAAACGTTCATATAATTATAAGGACAATGCCTGCACCCATTACCACAGCATGTACCTCTTTGTAAAAGATATTTTTCTGTAAAAACCAATAAGCCGCTTTTATCCAGATAATAATCTTCTCCATCAATTAACTCCATTTATTTGTTATTTAAAATTGCATTTAGTTTCTCATCATTATTGTCTATAATTTGAGGAAGTGTAAAACATAAATAAAAAACAGTATTGCTTTTTGCAATATCCAGGTTTTCATAGTAGGTTTTGATTTTTAGTTCTTTTTTGACTTTTTCTATTTTGTAAAGATCATTAATATCGCAAACAGTTTTTAAACCATATAAGTTTATTACCGTTTTTGTGAAATGATAAAGATCAGGAGAATCTGTCTTAAGATGTATGTGCCCATTGGGTTTCAGGAATTCATGATAGAATCTCAAAAATTTTAGGTGAGTCAATCTTTTCCTTGCCTTTGATTTACGTAAATAAGGGTCAGGAAATGTTATCCATATCTCTTCAACCTCATCTTTAACGAAATATTGATTGATCTTGTCGATCTGCGTTCTTAAAAAGACAACATTTTGCATTTTTTTATCAAGAGCTGTTTTAGCTCCGGCCCACAACCTGTTACCCTTTATATCTACACCAATAAAATTTTTACCGGGATATAATTCCGCTAAACCTAACGTATACTCTCCTTTGCCACAAGCCAGCTCAAGAATTATTGGATTATTGTTTTTAAAAAATTCATTCCACTTCCCCTGCATGTTTTCAGGATATTCCAATACATTAAGGAATGATTTTATTTCTTTAAAACGTAAAAGTTTTTTTTGCGCCATTTTGAAAACAAATGTAAATAGTACTTCAAAAGAAATTTTCCCTAAATTTTAACTGGCATAGGAAACATAAAGTGCTTAAATTTGTTATAATCCTTTACAATGAAAAATTCATTTTTAGCTGCTGTTAGCTTCTATATTATTATTACACTGATTTTGGTTATTATATGTAAATATTCTGCAGCGCAGCATATACAGTACAGGCATAAACTAAATCCCGTCCCTGCCGCAAAAGCCGACCCCGCTCCTGTAAATACTACGTCTGTTGTTATTACAGAAGATACAATTAAAACCATGGCTATACGCAAAACCGCATCTTCAATGAATCCCCGTCCCAAGAAAAAATATATAGAAGAGCAGAATATGTGTAATTTATCATCTCTTCCTGAACTCACTCCTCAATTGCCGGTTATTATAAACAATGTAGCTCCTAAAATGATTATTGAATTAAAAAAAAGGTATATCGGCAGGTTGTATAGCATTACCAAACTTAATATGATAGATGATAGACTAAAATATAAACTAAAGATATGCGATAATGATAATGGAAAATTTCGCAGTGAGTATCTTGATAACGCTGGCAATGTAGTAAATGATCCTGATCTGGATTATGATTAAGTGTACAGTCTTAAAAAAATAGCTCTTTTGATTGAGCAGGCGGTTTGCTTTACATTTGCCTGATGGAAAAAAAGTTATTCCTTCTGGATGCAATGGCGCTTATTTTCAGGGCTTATTACGCACTGATTCGTAATCCGATCATCACTTCAAAAGGTAAAAACACCAACGCCCAATTCGGCTTTACCAATACACTTTATGAGCTTATAACAAAAGAAAAACCTACTCACCTTGCTGTTGCCTTTGATACTGCAGCTCCTACCGAAAGAAATACGGACTTTGCCGATTATAAAGCTAATCGCCAGGCTGCGCCTGAAGATATTATGCTGGCATTAGATGATATAAAAAAAATTATTAAAGGATTTAATTTACCGGTAATTGAATGTGATGGATTTGAGGCAGACGATGTTATAGGAGGGTTGGCACAGCAGGCAGAAAAACATGGCTATGAAGTTTACATGGTTACTCCTGATAAGGATTTTGGCCAACTGGTAACTGATAAAATAAAAATTTATAAACCCGGTTACCAGGGTGGTAAAGTAGAAATTTTGGGAGCAAAAGAAGTTTGTGAAAAATGGGGTATAAAAAATGTATCACAGGTAATAGATATTCTGGGATTGATGGGTGATGCCGTAGATAATATTCCCGGCGTACCCGGCATAGGTGAAAAAACTGCTTCCAAGCTTTTAGCAGAATATCATACACTTGAAAATGTTTTAGCAAATGCAGAAAATATAAAAGGTGCATTAGGGGAAAAAATAAAAGCAGGAAAAGACCTTGCTGTTTTAAGTAAAAAGCTGGCAACAATCGTTACTAATGCTCCGTGCGAATTTCATGAAGAAGATTTCAGGATAAAGGCATACAATACAGATGCATTAAAGGATATTTTTAATAACCTTGAATTCAAAACGTTAGGCAGAAGAATTTTAGGAGAAGAATATACTGCTTACGCTGTTGGCGGGGGAGTGGTAGTTCAAACTGATCTTTTTGGTAATGCGATGGAGCAGCCAATTCCAAAACTGGAAGAGATTGCAAAGCAGGAAGAAAGGCCTGCCATTGTTGTAGATAAAAATATTAATAATACACCTCATCAATATATTGCTATTGAGGGCGAAACGGCTATAAAAGAATTAATAGAGAAACTATCGAATCACACAGAAATATCTTTCGATACAGAAACTACAAGTCCTGATGCAAATAATGCAGAATTGGTAGGATTAAGTTTTTCCCTTGCACCAGGCGAAGGCTATTATGTTCCATGTCCTGCTGACATTATGGAAGTAAGTATTATTCTAAATCATTTTACAGAGCTATTTAATGATGAATCAAAAATATGGGTAGGACAAAATATTAAATATGACCTGTTGGTATTGAAATGGTATGGTATGGAATTGAAAGGAAAAGTTTTTGATACTATGCTTGCACATTATGTAATAGAAAGTGAAGGCAGGAGAAATATGGATATGCTTAGTGCACAATACCTGGGCTACGAGCCTGTTTCAATTGAGGAGTTAATTGGGAAAAAAGGCAAAGGCCAGCAAACTATGAGAGATGTTGAGCTTGAAAAAATAAAAGAATATGCTGTTGAAGATGCGGATATAACCCTGCAGTTAAAAAATGTTTTTACTCCGTTGTTAAAAACAAAATCTGTAGAAAAAGTTTTTGATGAGGTTGAAAGCCCGTTAGTGAAAGTGTTATTAGGTATGGAATATGAAGGTGTAAAAGTAGATATGGATTTTTTAAATCAATATTCTAAAGAACTGGAAACCGAAGCAAAGCGTTGCGAAGAAAGTGTTTATCAGCAGGCAGGTGTACGATTCAATCTTGCCTCTCCGAAACAATTAGGGGAGGTGCTATTTGAAAAATTGCAATTGGATGCAAAAGGACGAAAAACAAAAGGGGGGCAATATTCAACCGGCGAAGATGTATTGCTTAAGCTGTCTCATCAAAATAAAATTGTAGAAGACATTTTAGGCTTTCGTGAGCTTACCAAGCTGAAGTCAACCTATGTAGATGCCTTACCACAAATTATAAATAAAAGAACCGGACGTGTACATACCTGTTATGGGCAGGCAATTGCAGTTACCGGCCGGTTAAGCAGCAATAATCCTAATCTTCAGAATATTCCAATAAGAACCGCAAGGGGAAGAGAGATCCGTAAGGCATTTATTCCAAGAGATTGTGACCATGCCATTATTTCTGCTGACTACTCTCAAATTGAATTGAGAATTGTTGCCGCCATTAGTGGCGATCCGGCAATGTGTGATGCATTTAAGCAAAATAAAGATATTCATACAGCAACTGCAGCAAAAGTTTTTAGTGTAGCCGAAGAAGATGTTACCAAAGAGATGCGTTACAAAGCCAAGAGTGTAAACTTTGGAATTATTTATGGGCAGGGAGCTTTCGGCTTATCAGAAAATATTGGCGTATCAAGAAGCGAAGCAAAAGAGATCATTGAAAATTATAAACAGCAATTTGCAAATATCCAGAAGTACATGGATGAATCAATAAATTTTTGCAGACAGAACGGATATGTGCAAACACTAATGGGACGTAAGCGCTGGCTTAAAGATATCAATTCATCAAACTTCACCGTTCGTGGTTATGCAGAGCGAAATGCCATTAACTCGCCAATTCAGGGAACTGCGGCTGATATGATAAAACTGGCAATGATAAAGATCCATCATGAATTTAAAAAGCAAAAATTTCGTTCAAAAATGGTGATGCAGGTACATGATGAACTGGTATTTGATGCCCATAAAGAAGAAGTGGAAATACTAAAGCCTATCATTATCAATTGTATGCAGACGGCCATGCAACTTCCCAATGATGTACCTGCGGATGCGGAAGTTGGGGTGGGTGAAAACTGGCTGGAGGCGCATTGATATTACCAATATTTCACATGACCTTTGCAGATAATATTCTTTCCTTTCTTAAAAACCTTCAACTGAATATGGATCTTCCACCGGAAGTTGAAGTAATGAATCCCTTCGCTGATAAAAGTGCCATGCAGGTATGCGCCCAATTCTATAAAAAATATTATAGTGATAATAATTACCGGCACATGATAATTGGTATTAACCCAGGCAGATTTGGAGGAGGAATTACAGGTATCCCATTCACTGATCCTATACGTTTAAAAAATGAATGCGGTATTGCTAATACATGGGCACCAAGGCAGGAGCTGTCTTCCATATTTATTTATGATGTTATAAATGCGTTTGGAGGAGCTGAAAAATTCTATAAAAATTTCTATATTACCGCAGTAAGCCCGCTTGGTTTTACATGGCATGGAAAAAACTTAAATTATTATGATGATAAAGATCTGCAAAAGAGTATTAAAAAGTTTGTAATTGAATGCATGAATAAGCAACTACAGTTCGGCATTAATAAAGAGGTTGCTTTTTGTTTGGGAGATGGAAAGAATTATAAATACTTATCAAAACTAAATGAAGAAGTAAAATTTTTTGAAAAGATCATTCCATTATCACATCCGCGGTTTATTATGCAATACAAACTGAAAAAGAAGGATGAGTATATTGGGTCATACTTAAAGAAGCTGGCAGAGATATGAAGCCAACATTAATTTATTGCTACGATGCATACTGCGGCTGGTGCTATGGATTTAGTGACGTAATGAAAAAGGTAAATTCCGCATATAAAAATAAACTGGAAATAGAAGTATTATCTGGCGGCATGATATTGCCGGAAGAACCTGTGCATATTGGTGCCACTGCAGGTTACATTAGTAAAGCGTATAAAAATGTAGAAAAATTAACCGGGGTTAAATTTGGCGAAGATTATTTATGGCATATCCATCATCCGGATATTAGCGATTGGTATCCAAATTCAGAAAAGCCAGCTGTTGCACTTTGTATTTTTAAGGAATATTTTTCAGATCAACAGGTAAGCTTTGCTGCCGATCTGGAATATGCTTTGCATTACGAAGGGAGAGACCTTACTGATGACGAAGCTTATCGGATCCTTTTAGAAAAATATAACTTACCTGCAGAAGAATTTTATGAAAAGTTGATTGACCGAGCGTATAAAGAAAAAGCTCACGATGAATTTGCATTATGTAAACAATTGCAGGTAACAGGATTTCCTGCCCTGCTTCTCCAGTTAAATGAAAACAAATTTTACTTATTGGCAAGAGGCTATACAGATTATGAAACACTAACCTCCAGGCTCGAAAATGCAATTAATGAAATAGGCCCTTCATGAAAAAAGATATTGCTACAAGGCAAGACATTGAATTGCTAATGAATCTCTTTTATGAAAAGTTATTATCAGATGAAAGGATCAGTTACATCTTTACTGATGTAGCAAAGCTGGATATAAAAACACACATACCGGTAATTGCAGATTTTTGGGAAAGCGTTTTACTTAATAAAAATATTTATCACAATAACACAATGAAGATACACCCGGGTCTTAATGATAAAAACTCCTTTAATTAAAAACACATTATGATGTCTGGTTAAGCCATTTTACCGCATCTATTGATGAATTATTTGAAGGTAATATTGCTCTATTGGCAAAGCAAAGGAGCGACATCAGTTGCAACAGTTATGCAAAATAAAATTGCTCAGAAGAATAATAATTAAATGTATAAAAAAGGCCCCGAAATATTCGGAGCCTGAAAAAAATATTATTTATATTATACTATTGTCCCGGAGGTCTTTGCCTTCCACGCTGACGCATTGCAGCATCCATTGCTTTAAACTTAGTGTACTGTGGTTCGGTAAGAATTATTTTAAGTTTTGCATCCCTTATTTCAATAAGCTTTTCTACTGCTGCTCTTTCTGGTCTTGTTCCCGGTGCAAATCCTTCTCTTAATTGATCCTGTGCCATATAAAATTGGGCAAAAGCTGCATTTACATCTGGTAATTGAGCCGTTGTTAATTGCAGACTGTCATTAACTCTGTCAACTGACTGTTTTACACGTTCTTCTACAGTACGTTTTTGAAAACCCTGGGCTTTAATACCAGAGATACCGATAAACATTAACATAACAAATACTCTAATCTTGTTTTTCATTTAGTTTAGTTTTATTTTTAAATCATTGTAAATATAAGACGGCAATTATTGCTATTGGTTGCGTTAACAATTCATTTAATGATAAATAGCTAATATATGACCTGTTATAAAGTACGAAGTTTAACCGGCAGATAGTTTTGTTTAATACTGTTTTCGGGTGTCTATTTTTTTCAGCTGCCTTTCAATAATTAGTTTAGCAATTATCGATGCAGTATCATTACTGATATTGTTCTTTAAGATCTGTTTCAATTTATCCTCATCTATATCTACTTTATATAAAATGGTTATAAGTTTTTGAAAATCCTGTTGTATTAACTCATTAATATAAAAAGCTAAAGCATCATCCAGATTGCCGGGTAAATTAATTTCCAGTGATTTTTCTATTTTTTGTTTAAGTAATTCAGGATGACTTTGCATTTTTGTTAGTATTTCTAAAAACTTCCTTCACTAATTTCCACTCAAAGGAACAGGTCCATAATATTCCCATAAATATTCCTGTAAAAATGTAACTTCCTACTGAATCCAAGGGTTCGTCTGGCCAAAGCTGCATCAAAACAAATTCACTTAATGTCCAAAATAAGCACCAGAATATGAGAGTTATCAGCAAACGTTGTAACGGTTTGCACTTCTTATACCAATTATAAATTTGTTTAACCATATGCTGTTTAAAACTTTTCCATTGCACCCAGCCCAAATAAAGCAAAATCATATTTTACAGGATCAGCTTCATCTAATTTACGAAGGTTTTTGGTTAGTTCCAATGCTGCCTGCCAGTCAGTTGCCTTTCGATCTAATAAATTAAAATGCCTGGCAACCCTTCCCACATGTACATCTATGGGGCAGATCAATTTTGCAGGTGAAAGATTTTTCCAGATTCCAAAATCAACTCCATTCCTGTCTTTTCGCACCATCCATCGTAAATACATATTTAATCTTTTGCATGTGGATCTTTTTTGCGGCGAGGCAATGTGCTTAACCGTTCGGGCAGGTGAATTTTCTAATGAAAAAAAATAGTTATGAAAATAATTCAAAGCCCCCTCTATCTCCCCCAAAGGGGGAAGAAACGGAGAAGATAATAGCGAATTTTTTTTATTAAAAAATGCAGATTCAAGAGATTTATTATTTGAATAATGATGTTTTAAAAATTCAACAAAATATAATAGGTCAGTAGTATTAAATGTGCGGTGCTTAAATCCCAATAATCTTTTTAAATCCAACAAATCATGGTTCAGGCAAAATTGATATGGCGCATTATCCATAAGCTGCATCAGTTCCCTGCTTTTATTTATGATTGTAGTCCTGTTACCCCAGGCAAATATGGCAGCGAAAAATGCCGCGATTTCTATATCCTGCTTTTTAGAAAATAAATGTGGGATGGAAATGGGGTCCTTTTCAATAAAAGAAGGCCGGTTATATTCAGCAACCTTCTTATCAAGAAATGTTTTAAGTGAGGCTTTATCAGAAAGCTTCATGACTATACTGTTACTGCTGTTCTTTCAGTATTTGTTTTTAGCTGTTGTCCTTCTTTCCCAATGGCTGTGTCCAGGTCTTCAATAAGATCATCCACATCTTCTATACCAACACTTAATCTTATCAGAGAATCTACAAGCCCGTTTTTTATTCTTTCATCTCTTGGTATACTTGCATGTGTCATACTTGCGGGATGGCCTATCAGGCTTTCCACACCTCCTAAACTTTCTGCCAATGAGAATAATTTAGTTGATGATAACACTTTAAAAGCTGCCTCCATGCTGTTATTTTTTAAGGTAAAGCTCATCATGCCGCCGAAAGCTGTCATTTGCTTTTTTGCTATTGCATAATTAGGATGATCCTGAAAGCCGCACCAGTAAACCTTATCAACCATTGGATTGCTGCGCAGCCAGTTGGCAATTTTTTCACCATTCTCACAATGTCTTTGCATGCGAATGTGCAAAGTCTTTAATCCGCGTAAAACCAAAAAACAATCCTGAGGGCCGGGAACGGCACCGCAACTATTCTGGATAAAGCGAAGCTTTTCTTCAAGTTCAGCATCATTCATTATCAAACAGCCATGTACCACATCACTGTGGCCTCCTAAGTATTTTGTTGCCGAATGTAAAACGATATCAGCCCCTAAATCCAGTGGCGTTTGCAAATAGGGTGAGGCAAATGTATTATCAACACAAAGCAAAATTTTGTGTTGTTTGGTAATTGCAGCAACAGCTTTAATATCTGTAATATTCATCATTGGATTAGTTGGTGTTTCTGTCCAGATGAGTTTTGTGTTGGGGTTGATATGTTGGTTGATATTATCAGCATCCTGCATATCAATAAAATGAAACTTTAGTCCATACTTTTCAAAAATTTTAGTGAACAAACGATAGCTTCCGCCGTACATATCATTGGCAGCAATAACTTCATCGCCGGGATTTAAAAGTTTAATAACGGCATCGCTTGCTGCCATTCCGCTGCTGAAGCACAATGCGTACTTTCCATTTTCAATTGCTGCCAACGCATTTTGCAATGCGGTTCTTGTTGGATTTTGGGTTCTGGCATATTCATATCCTTTATGATCACCGGGTGAACTTTGCACATAAGTAGAGGTTTGATAAATAGGCGTCATTATGGCCCCTGTTGAAGGGTCTGGCTCTACACCAGCATGAATTAATTTAGTGGCTAATTTCATAAACTTTATTTAAATGCTATAGGCAAATTAGCTTTTACGTTGTCCCAATAGATAAGAAGGTTTGCGCCAGTTAAAGATTTTTCAAACAACATCGTCATTACTTCAGTACTATCATTTTTAGCTGCCGGCACATCCAAACGCACTACATCTTTTGACGCATCATATTTAAAAGCCCCCCAAACATCTGTATCTTTATTAACCATTAATGTCCATTTATCTGCATAAGGAATACAGTACAAAGTATAACGGCCTTTTTTTATTTTTTTATTGTTAATGGTTACATCTTTAAAAAATTCAATTTCTGTTGCTTCATTTGCTCCAAGGCGCCAAACTTCTCCTAATTTTTGCAGGTCGCCAAAAACCTTACGGCCGTTTAATTGCGGTCGGCTGTAAATTAACCGCATAGCTAAAGGCTCAGTAGTTTTATTTTGAATTTTAAGAACCGGATATCCTGCCGGATAATAGCTCATATCCATAGGAGATTTATCTATTGCCGGAAGTTTTTGAGCCGCAGCATGCAGACTTAGTGCCAATAATAATGATGTGATTATTCCTTTCATATGTATCTTATTTTATTACAAATATAGACTGATTAGGCAAGCAACAGGTTGCTTACATATTTAGAAGCAAATTTTTTGAGAGAGGGAAAAAAAATATCATAGCAATCTTTAAACTCAGCATAATGTTGATTAAAAACAGCAACTGCCGTTGCATACTCATTAATATAAGCTGCCCTGTAAACCAATCCCCCAAAGCTATTTTCAATACCGGAAGAATATTGATAATTAAATAACCAGTTTTGCTGTTTCATATGAGGAAAAATTTTTCGAAAACCTTCCGGAAATAATAAAATATTTTCTTCCAGTATATTATAAGTTTGGATAGTAAATTTTTGCAAGCTGTGCGTATTCCTGAATTCATTTGTATCCAGTGCCAAAAAATGATCGTATACAATATCTACAAAAGCACCGGAGTATAAACGGTAAGCAGGACGAAAAAATTCTTTTCCTTTTTTAGTGGCGGGATGTGCATCTGTAAATTCATCAATTGCCCTGTGAAGCGCTATGCCATTTTGTATTTGCTGCGGATAATTAAATTTTGTTTTGCCTTTTACAAAATCGCTTATCATGTTGCCCACTAATATTTCCGGATGACTAAAAGAAAGATATGCGTGGGCAAGATAATTCATGGGAAGGGATGCATATTGGTATGATGTTCAAGTGAGTGACACAACGATGATGCCATGAGAGACTGGCGCTAATAAATAAAAATTATTTTAAAATCTCAGCCAGTTTATTTTCAAGATCTGCACCACGTAATTCTTTAGCAATAATTTTTCCCTGCGGGTCCAGCAAAACATTATAGGGAATACCTTCAATATTATACAAAGGCACTGCTGCGCTGTTCCAGAATTTAAGATCACTGATGTTAGTCCACGTAAGGCCATCATCCTTAATCGCCTTTAACCATGAAGCTTTTTCTTTATCCAGAGAAACACCAAGAATTGTAAAATTTTTGTCTTTGAATTTGTTATAGGAAGCAACTACATTTGGATTTTCTGCACGGCATGGCCCACACCAGCTTGCCCAAAAATCCACCAATACATATTTACCTTTAAATGAGCTTAAAGAAACCGGCTTTCCATTTACATCAGGCATAGTAAAATCCGGGGCCATTATACTTTCAGAAGGATTATTTCTATTTGTATTATTTTGTTGCAGCGATTGAATGTATTGATTTATTAGTTCATTAAGTGCCTTATGACCGGGAAATCGTTTTGCTAAACTGTTAACTGTTTTTGTAATTGTATCAGGTTTAACCTGTTGGGTATATCCCAAAGCGAATAAGGCGATAACCGGACTGGCAGTAGTATCAATATAGTTTAAAATAAAATTATTGTATACGGAATTTATTTGCGCAAGACTGTTTTCTGAAGCTTTAATAAGGCTATCATCAGCACCTGAGCCAATTAAAGAAGTAATGCCATTTTCCGCGGCTTTTATGCCTCCCTGCAACGAATCCAGTATGCCTATAAATTTTTTAAGAGAGGCATTGGCAGGGGAATTAAATGTTTGTGATCGAAATCCTTCGTCAGTTGCATCAGCAGTAAACGCTATATCATCCTTATCATTTATAAAGATATATCCGGGGCCATTTTCGAGCCTGATCCGGTATAAACCTTCCTCTAAAGCATTGCTTTTAATAGTAACCTTTCCCTTTTCTAATACAGATGTATCTATTACAAGCGGAGGTTGCTGATTAAAATGAAGCTCTTCTAAAAATATTTTTTGATCAGTTGCATTTTTTATTTCTCCTGTAACAGTAAGGTTACCCGTCGTTTTTTCATTTTTGCATGAAAAAAATATCACGCAGGAAAAAATAATAATTAATTTTTTCATGAAATATTTATTGATTTAATTTTTCAGTTAATATTTTATTTACAATTTGCATATCGGCCTTTCCTTTGCTTAATTTTTTTACTTCGCCCGAGAATAAACCAATTAATGCCTTTTTACCTTTTCTATATTCAGCTACTTTGTCTGGCATTTTATCCATCACTTCATCTATCCACAAAGTTACTGCATCATCATTGCTCTCCTGTAATAAATTCAATTCAGTAATAAGCTGCATGGAAGTTTTGGCGGGCTCCTGTAACAATGCACTAAATATTTTAGATGAAGCAGTGCTAAAATTTATTTTTCCTTCTTCTATAAGTTTAATCAGATCGGAAATTGTTTTTGCAGGCAGGGGAAATTTATTTATTTCAAGATTATTTTCATTTAAATATGACCTGACAGGCCCTGAGATCCAGTTTGCTGCAGCTTTGTAATTATTAGTATACTGTATTATCGATTGAAAAAAATCGGATATTAATCTGTCTTCACAAAGAATCTTTGCATCATATGCAGATAAGCCAAAGTCTTTCTGATACGTTATTTCCAGGTCTTTTGGTAAAGCCGGAATACCCTGTTTTACGGATTCCAGCATTTCATCTGTAATAAAAAAAGGAGTAAGATCAGGTTCTGCAAAATAGCGGTAATCATTTGCTTCTTCTTTATTTCGCAAAGAGAATGTGGTACCCGTTTCTGCATCAAAGCTTCTTGTTTGCTGAATAATTTCTTCCTTATTTTCTGATAAGCTGATAAGGCGGGTTATTTCATATTCCACAGCTTTTTTTACATTCCGGATCGAATTTAAATTTTTCACTTCCACCTTTGTTCTCAGCGTTTTTTCGCCTTGTGGCCTGATAGAAATGTTTGCATCACACCGCATACTTCCCTCCTCCATATTACCATCGCAAATGCCTAAATACCTGACAAGCTTTCTTATTTCAGTCAGGTATGCAAAAGCCTCATCCGAATTATGCATATCAGGCTCACTAACTATTTCCAGCAAGGGAATGCCGGCCCTGTTCAGATCAATGCAGGTATAATTTTCATCTACATCATGCAAACTTTTCCCTGCGTCTTCTTCTATATGTATACGATTTAGTTTTATGTTTTTTTCTTCTGAATTAATCCGGATGGTTACATACCCATTTTTACAAATGGGAGTAGTGTGTTGTGAAATTTGGTAACCTTTAGGGAGATCAGGATAAAAATAATTTTTTCGGGCAAAATAATTATTTCGTTCAATATCGCAATTAAGGATAATACCTAACTTAATTGCATACTCAATCACTTTCTTATTCATCTTAGGCAAGGTGCCCGGATGTGCCAATGAAATGGGACTGATATTAGTATTAGGTAAGCTGCCAAATTCAGTACTATCACCACTGAACAACTTGCTTTTGGTAAGCAGTTGCGTATGTACTTCCAGCCCGATAACAGCTTCATATTTTTCATTACCAACCATTTTGCTAAGTTATGAAAACCATTTTCAGCGATATAAAAGAGAAGGCCGCCTGGAAAGGCAGCCCCGTATTAATAAACACACTAGAGAAATTTTTACAGATCTGCCTTATTGATTTTTTAGGAATTTTAATTTCAAAATTCATATCAGATCCATTTCTTTTAACTTTTATATTATAAGAAGTTTTATCTTTTACATCCCCTAATTCTTTTCTTACTTCATTAACATCTTTTACTTTTTTCCCATTCACTTCTGTAATAATATCATTCTCTTTCAATCCCGACTTTGCTGCGGCTGATTCATCATGTACTTCTGTAATTTTCACTCCACTATCATTCTCAGTATCCTCAATTCTAACTCCTAATCTGCCACGGCCAAATCCCCATGACATGGCAAATGGTTCGTGTGGTAATCTTGCTATCTCGGGCATATTAAAATTAAAATTCCGGGGACCAATCATATTGTTATTAAACGCAAACGACCTTGAGAAATTTGATTCGCCAAGCGTTGCTTTTACATCGCCTGATTTACCATTTCTTTTATAAGAAATTGTAACGGCTTCTTTTGGTTTAAATGCAGTAACAGCCTCCATAAGCTCATTGGGATCATTAATGTTATTCTTCCCTACTTTAGTAATTATATCACCTTCTTTAAGTCCCGCTTTTTCTGCAGCACTGCCTTTTGATATCTTCAGAATTTTTACACCATTATCACTTTTTTCGGTGGTTACTCCTAAAAAGGCTTTATTATCATGCAACCTTGTAGCAAGTAAGCGGCGGTTAGCTCCAGGCGAATATAAAAAATTGCTGTCGCTGTTAAAGCGTTGCTTAATAACTGTAACATCATCACCTTTATATTCGGAGGATGGCTTACCGTTTATAAATACGTTACCATCTTTGGTTTCAATGGTAAGTTTCTTTTGGTTATCACCATTTTTAATAATGATTATTTCCCTGTTATCTTTTAGTTTTTCTTTTTGTGCATATAGCTTATAAGTAAAGAGTGGCCAGGCTAATGCTAATAATATTATCTTTTTCATATTTATAAATTTTGTGTACGAAATATTTAGTAGATCAAATATAGAGACATTTTTTGGATTACGAAATTTTTCGCAGATATTTTTTATAAAGACTTTATAGGAGGGATTTTATCTTTTTAATTACCCCGGCAAGATGGCTTGGATCCTGTCCGCCTGCTGTAGCAAGTGTTTTTTGCCCACCACCGCCACCTTTAATAAGAGGAGCAATATGTTCTTTAATAATTTGGGGTGCTTCCCAGTTTTTATACCGTGCCACAGCCTCATCCAGCATCAAAACGATACTGGCTTTTCCTTCAATTTCTGCAGCCAAAACAATTATATAATCTTTTAATTCATTTTTTAAAGCAAAGCATATTTTTTTTAAAGCATCTGCGTTTGATACTTTCACGATTTCTCCAATAAAATTTATTCCATTAACAGATTCGGCTTTCTGTATAAGCTCTTTTTTTATTGATTCTATATTTTGTACTTCGAATCTCTCAACAGTTTTTTTTATATATGCGTTTTCGGTGGATAAATTTTCAATTGATTTAACCAGATCTTTAGGATTTTTTAGTGTTTCACGAATTAAACGAATGGTATCGAATTGGTGGTTAATATAATCTTCTGCAGCTTTACCGCTTACAGCTTCAATACGCCGCAGGCCTGCTCCAATTGCTGTTTCCAGTTTTATTTTAAAGATGCCAAGTTCTCCTGTACTTCCCACATGAGTGCCTCCGCATAGCTCGATGGAATAATTGGGATCAATAATTACGACACGAACCACATCTCCATACTTTTCTCCAAACAAAGCCATAGCCCCTGTTGCTAAGGCTTCTTCTTTTTTCATTTCTTTTATTACTACGGGAATATTCCCACGGATCTTTTCATTTACCAATACTTCCACTTTTGTCAATTCTTCATCAGTAACTTTTGCAAAATGAGAAAAATCAAAACGTAAATATTCATCGTTTACAAGACTTCCTTTTTGTGCAACATGTTTTCCTAAAACGCTACGCAAAGCTGCATGCATAAGATGAGTAGCAGTGTGATGTACCTGTGTAGAAATTCTTTTAGCCGAATCTATTTTAGCAATTATTTTTCCTGAAATTCCAGATGGTAACTTTTGTGTGAAATGAATGATAAGGTCATTATCTTTTTTTGTATCTATCACTTCAATTTCTTCCCCGTCAAAAAATAAAGCACCTTTATCACCGACCTGCCCCCCACTTTCGGCATAAAAAGGGGTTTTATCCAGCACTATCTGGTATGCTTCCTTTCCCTGGGATTTTGTTTTACGATATTTTAAAACTTTGCTTTTTGTTTCAAAGGAATCATGCCCAATAAATTTGGAAGAACCGTTTTCATTTATAACAATCCAATCCTCTGTATCTACAACACCTGCCATACGGCTTCGTGTTTTTTGCTTTTCCATTTCTTTTTTAAAACCTTCTTCATCAACATTTCTTCCCTTTTCACTTGCTACTAATTTTGTAAGATCAATAGGAAATCCAAATGTGTCAAAAAGTTTAAAAGCTTCCTCTCCCGATATATCATGAGTTGCTTTATCAAGGATTGATAATCCTTTATCAACAGTTCTGAGAAATGCTTGTTCCTCTTCCTTAATAATCTTTGATATAAATTCCTTTTGCTTATCCAATTCAGGAAAAACATCTTTGAATTGTTTTGCAATAACTGGAATTAATTTATGAAGCAGTGGTTGCTTCTCATCTAAGTAAGAAAAATAATATCGTACGGCTCTTCTTAATATTCTTCTTATAACATATCCTGCACCTGTATTGGATGGGAGCTGCCCATCTGCAAGCGGAAATGCAATAGCTCTTATATGATCTCCAATTACACGAAATGCTATATCCTGCTTACTGTTAGTATTTGTATATTTTTTATTACAAAGTTTTTCAATTTCAGCAATGGTTCCGGTAAAAACATCTGTATCATAATTACTTTGCTTGTTTTGTAAAACTCTTACCAGTCTTTCAAACCCCATACCTGTATCAACATGTTTTTCGGGCAGCGGCTCAAGGCTGCCGTCTTTCTTCCTGTTATATTGTATAAACACATTATTCCATATTTCAATTACCTGCGGATGATCATTGTTTACTAAAATTTTCCCATCAAGCGCTTTTCTTTCTTCTTCTGTTCTTGTATCCACATGAATTTCAGTACATGGCCCGCATGGTCCGGTATCTCCCATCTCCCAGAAATTATCTTTTTTATTCCCCATAATTATTCTGTCCTCAATCTCCGCCTCTGTAAAACCAGAGTCGGACAGGCACTTCTTCCAACAGCCAATTGCTTCCTCATCTTTAGGTAATTTTTCTTTAACATCACCTTCAAATACGGTTACATATAAACGGTCTTTATCAATCTTGTAAACTTCTGTCAATAATTCCCAGCTCCATGCAATTGCTTCTTCTTTAAAATAATCTCCAAAGCTCCAGTTACCCAACATCTCGAACATCGTATGATGATAAGTATCTACCCCGACTTCTTCCAAATCATTGTGCTTACCACTTACACGCAGGCATTTTTGTGTATCAGCAACCCTGGTATGCAAAGGTTTTTTATTTCCAAGAAAATAATCTTTGAACTGATTCATCCCTGCATTAGTGAACATTAAAGTAGGATCATCTTTAATTATAATAGGAGCAGAAGGAACAATGGTATGTTCTTTTGATTTAAAGAACTCAAGAAAATGTTGCCTTATTTCAGAACCCGTCATCATACCAATGCTGTATTTTATAATTGATTTTGCTTTTTAAGACTTTATATTTGCTGGTTCGGACAAAGATAAGCACTGGCGCAGGTTACTACTGCAAGTTTTTTATTTTGATAATCGATCTCCAAAGATCACTGTGGATGAAAAAAATAAAATACTATTATAACACCAATACACTTCGTTACGAAAAACTGGTAACGCCGTTTAGAGTAAAGCTCCTTCGGTTTTTTGGATTTATTGCCGCTGCACTAGTAACTGCCTTAGTTTTAGTTTCCATCGCCTTCAGATTTATTCCTTCACCGGAAGCAAAGATTGCAAGGGCACAATATCAAAGTATGAAGGAGAATTATGATGTGCTGAATAATAAAGTGCAAACATTATTGCAGCAGATGAGTTCTTTGGAAAACAGGGATAACGAAGTTTATCGTTCTATTTTTGAGGCAAATCCATTACCGGATAGCGCTAGAGCAAAATTAATAGAGCAAAAAAAGGAGGTAGAAAAAATTGAGGCCATGAATGATGAAAAATTAGGAAATGAGTTAGCAAAAACCTTGAACAATCTTAGTGCACGGATTAGTTACCAAATGGACAGTTATAATGAAATTGAAAAATTAATAAAAAACCAGGATGATAAATTAGCCAGCATACCTGCCATTCAACCGGTAAGCAATCGTCACCTGGATAGAATTGCATCCGGTTATGGTATGAGGATCGATCCGATATATGGAACTCCTAAAATGCATAAGGGGCTTGATTTTACCTCACCGCAGGGTACACCCATTTATGCTACCGGAAATGGAGTTGTAAAATTAGCAGGTTATATGGAAGGGGGATATGGATATCATGTTATTATCAAACACGGCTATGGATATGAAACATTATACGGACACATGTTAAGAATGAAGGTGCGACCGGGACAAAAAGTAAAACGAGGGGAATTAATTGGCTATGTTGGCAGTACAGGTAAAAGTACCGGACCACACGTACATTATGAAGTGCATGTAAACGGTAATGAAGTTGATCCGGTGTATTTTTTTTATAACGATCTTACACCTCAGGAATTTGACCTATTATTAAAAAAAGCTGCAACGGGCAGCGCTAAAAGCTTAGACTAATGGCACCAGATCAGATAACCTTTGATTTTAATGACTTGGGTTCCGATAATAAGAAAGAGAAAAAAATCAGGGGAGATAAAAAAAACGTGAATAGTGATAGTTTGAATTTCGCAGAGAAAACTAAATCACCCAGGGGTAGGAAAAACTTAAAAGATATTGTTGATAACGATGCTATTGAGATACCTGAAGATGAAATACTTTTTAAGAAATCATATTATTCTATTGGCGATGTTTCAAAAATGTTTAATGAGAATGCATCATTGATACGCTATTGGGAAAATGAGTTTGATATTTTAAAGCCAAAAAAGAATGCAAAGGGTGACAGGTTTTTTCGCCCGGAAGATATAAAGAATCTAAAATTAATTCATCATTTGCTGAGACAAAGAAAATACACCATAGAAGGTGCAAAGGAATTTTTAAAAAATAATAAAACGGCCGCTCAAAAATTTGAGATGATACGGTCATTACAAAAGTTAAAATCTTTTTTAAATGAGTTAAAAGCAAGTTTGTAAAATATCTTTGCCTCCTATGAAAACAACACTTTTATTTACCGGCTTTTTAATAATGATAAGCGTTTGTGCCTTATCACAATCCCAATATGAGATTATAACTGATCCCAGACACCCCGGATCAAAAATTCTTAAGGGGATAATCAATAAAAATTTAATTAAAAATGATACTGCATATAAATGGTATGCAGCTAATCAAAAGTCTTATACAAAACCTGACACTACAATTATAGGAAAATTGAAAAGGGATAGTACAGTGAAGTACATCATCTTTGGGGGAACATGGTGCGATGATACACGGGTTATTTTACCAAAATTTTTTATACTTCAGGAAAAAGCCGGGATTTCGGATAACCGTATAACACTTTTTGGCGTTGACAGACAAAAACAAACCATCGGTAATATAACTTCAGCAATGAATATTACCAATGTACCCACCATTATTGTAATGAAAGATGGTAAAGAAATAGGTCGTGTAATCGAATATGGCAAAACCGGTAAATGGGATAAGGAGTTGTCAGAAATTGTAGGTAAATAAATTATTGTTACTACTAATGTTTAGGAGTCTAAATCCGTATAAAATTTTAATTCCACCTTTTCTCCATCAAATACTGCATAGCTAAAATACTTGATCCAGTCTCCCAGATTAATGTAGCGGGAAGTATCTGTTAATTTAAAATCTATTGGCAAGTGCCGGTGGCCGAAAATAAAATAATCATAATGCTTTGTTTTTAATTTCTCTCTGCTGAAAATGATAAGCCATTCTTTGTCTTCTCCTAAAAATTGTTCATCGGTTTTTCCTGTTGCACCCCTGCTCTTGCTGCTGAAGTAATCAGCTAACCCAATTCCAAAACCCGGATGCAATATGCCAAACATCCATTGTGAAAATTTATTTCTAAAAACTTTTTTTATGAATTTATATCTATGGTCGCCCGGACCTATTCCATCTCCATGGCCAATAAAGAATTTTTTCTTATTCAGATCAAATGCCCGGGGATGGTAATAAACTATGATGTTTAGTTCTTTTTCAAAATACCCCTTCATCCACATATCATGGTTTCCCACAAAAAAATTTATTTTAATTCCTGAATCAGTTAGTTCAGCAAGCTTTCCTAATATTCTTATAAACCCTTTGGGAACAACTCGTTTATATTCAAACCAAAAATCAAAAATGTCTCCAAGGATAAATATTTGGGCTGCATCATTTTTTATTTTATTGAGAAATTGTACAATTCGTTTTTCCCGAATCAGACTGCTTTCATAATCAGGTGCGCCGAGATGGAAATCGGAAAGGAAGTATATTTTTTTATTTGGAGAAAGGATCATTAAATTTCTTCAGATAATTTTTTATTAATCTCAATTAGTCTTTCCTGAAGAATTTTTAAATCACTCTGAATAATTAACCAGACAATTGTATAATTTGTATCGAAATAATCGTGTATTAGGATATTTCTAAAATCTTTAACTTCTCTCCAGTTTATATTACTGTGCCTAATTTTAAATTCTTTAGATAATCTCGCAACTCCTTCTCCAATGATTTCAAAATTTCGGCTTACAGCATCCTGTGTCTTGTTGTCTGTTAAAAAGTTATCCAGCGTTATAGCAGATGTGTACTCAAATATTTTTTTAATACTTTCCAAAATATCCTCTAATAAAAACGAATCGCTTCTTTCAGACATATAGCAAATCAGGTTCTATATATTTCAGGTATTTTGATTTAATGGCCGGTTTAGATACTAAATCTACTTCTTTATTCAGGATATCTTCCAGATCATGGGATAGTCTTATAAACTCTATACCTACAGGATGTGTAAATTCTACCAAAACATCTACATCGCTATTTTCTTTAAAATCTCCTCTGCTAAAAGAGCCGAACACAGCAAGACTTTGTATTGGATATTTATTAAATAAATCCTTTTTATGTTCTTTCAATATTTTTAAAACCTCACTCATTTCATAAAATTAAAATTAATTATTTTAATGACTTAATAAAGAAAGGAGACTGTGTGGGTTATTGCAATGCGTACCAGCTTTATGCTTTATCCACTAAAAATAAATACACTTCTTTTGGCCCATGAACACCAACCACCAAAGTCTTTTCAATATCAGCAGTGCGGCTGGGTCCTGTAGCAAACGTTACGGATGATGGTATGCTTCCATTATATTTTTCCTTTAATAACTGCAACGCCTCTTTTATATCATATACAAGCTGGTTAGTATAAGCAATACATATATGCACAGGAGCATATACACTAATTGACCTGCCGGTTTGTGCTGTGCTCATTACAATTGTACCTGTACGGGCAATTAAATATTCGCAGGTTGTTATTGAAGCATCACAATCTGCAAGCATAGGTTTATCAACCTGGTAAAGAGCTGAATGGGAAATAACATGAAACAGTTTTTCTTCATTGCAATAAATATTTCCCCATTTTTTTTCTATAAATAACTCCTGTAATTGCTTTGAAAGGTCTGCTTCATTTATACAGAAAGCAAACTTGCCCAGCAGTTTTGTAAACTCTTCTGCAAACTGAATTTCCAGATCGTCTGTTTGTGGTAGAAATACAGAATTATTTCCTTCGCTTTTTGGAAACGGAACAGGCACCGGATGACTCAGTGCCTGGCGGATTTTTTTTAAAATATTTTCTTTTGAAGAAGATTCTTTCATCTAATTAGTCATTAGGTCAATGGTCAGTAAGTCAATTAGTAGAGATTATTCCCTTATTGACATAATTGACAAATGACTGTTTAATTACGCAGGTGTAGTAACTTTCCCTGGCATCGGATCATCTATTACTGCATCTTTGGGATTATCAATTATATCCAACGCTTTCTTTTCTTCGTAAGGGCGCTTTCCTATTAATGCTTCAACATCACTTTTAAACAGCACCTCTGTTTTTAATAATTCCTTTGCGAGTATTTCAACTTCCTGCTTATGTTTTATCAATAATTCTTTTGTTCTCTCATAGGCATCTTCCACCAGTTTACGTACTTCCTCATCAATCATTTTCCCGGTCTCTTCACTGTAAGGTTTGGTAAATGTATTTTCCTGCTGAGGATCATAATAACTGATATTTCCAACTTTATCATTCATGCCATATACGGTAACCATTGCATATGCCATTTTGGTTATCTGTTGAAGATCATTGCTTGCACCTGTCGATATCTTATTGAAAAATATATCTTCCGATGCCCTGCCACCCAATGTCATGCACAACTGATCTTTTAATTGATCTGTATTATACAAATATTGTTCTTTTGGTGTGTACTGAGCGTAACCCAATGCTGCTGTACCTCTTGGAACTATTGTAACTTTTAATAATGGATAAGCATGCTCTAAGAACCATCCGCAAATGGCGTGTCCTGCTTCGTGATAAGCAATGACCTCTTTTTCTTCCGGTAAAATAATTTTGTTCTTTTTTTCCAATCCGCCAATAACCCTGTCAATGGCATCCTGAAAATCACTCATATCCACTGCATCTTTTCCTTTTCTGGCGGCAATCAGTGCAGCTTCATTACAAACATTTGCAATATCTGCTCCTGCAAAACCAGGTGTTTGTTCAGCAAGTTTATGAATATCCAGTGTTTGAGAAATTTTTATAGGAACGAGATGCACTTTAAAAATTGCTTCACGGCCTACCAGGTCCGGACGATCTATAGATATCTGCCTGTCAAATCTGCCCGGCCGTAATAATGCATTATCCAATACATCAGGGCGGTTGGTTGCAGCAAGAATAATAATTCCAAGATCAGTTCCAAATCCATCCATTTCCACCAGCAATTGATTCAATGTATTTTCTCTTTCATCATTGCTCATCATCATGTTTTTCCCTCTTGCACGGCCGATGGCATCTATTTCATCAATAAAAATTATGCATGGCGCTTTTTCCCTTGCCTGTTTAAATAGATCTCTTACACGGCTTGCCCCAACGCCAACAAACATTTCAACAAAATCACTTCCGCTAAGGCTAAAGAAAGGTACTTGTGCTTCACCGGCAACTGCTTTTGCCAATAAAGTTTTACCTGTGCCGGGAGGGCCAATTAATAAAGCACCTTTAGGAATTTTACCGCCAAGCGCTGTATATTTTTTAGGATTTTTTAGAAAGTCAACAATTTCCATCACTTCTACTTTGGCTTCATCCAAACCAGCAACGTCACCAAAATTTATGTTTACTCTTGTTCCTTTATCAAATAAAGTAGCCTTTGATTTTCCGATATTAAAAATTCCCCCGGGTCCGCCGCCGCCGCCACCTGCGCCCACTTTACGCATCATCATTATAAATAAAAAGCCTATCAATAAAATGGGTAATAAGGTGCTGATGATCTGCCCGAATAATTCACCTTCATCATCATAAGTGGTACTAAACGGTTTTATGGTTTGATTTTCCTGGCGGAAATTTTCCATTTGTTCAGTAAAGTTCTTATCATCACTTATAGTAAAGTATAATTGTGGTGGGGCCAGTTTTGTAATAGTTTCATATTGGCCGCTTTTTAAAATGCTATTGTAAACAGCAGGCTTATTGCTAACGCTGTCTTTGTTTAAAAATACTCTTACAAATTTTTTATTTCTGATAACTTTTATTTCATTAACGTCGCCTTGCTTTGCCAGTTCCTTAAAGGCTTCTATGTTGGTTTCTACGCCTGCAGTACTTACTGTTCTAAGCATATTATATCCAATAATAGCGGCGAAAATTAATCCATATATCCAATACACATTAAAACGAGGGCGTTTTTTAGGGTCTTCATCAGTACCCGGAAGATTATTAGGGTTTATCTTCCTGGGATTTTGTTTCTTTAAATCTTGCTGTGCCATAACTACTTTTCTTGCAATGTTTATTTCTAATTCAGCAATTGCGAAAATTATATTTTAATTTATTAATTAATGTTCCATAACGGGTGCATCGTTCCACATTTCCTCCAGGCTATAAAACTTTCTTGTCTCGGTGAGCATTACATGAACAACAACATTCACATAATCTATCAATATCCATTGTTCCCCCTGTCTTCCCTCATGTTTATATGGCAACTCGCCACAATTTTTTTTTACTTCAAATTCCACTGAATCAGCAACAGCTTTTAATTGGGTATTATTGGTGGCTTCGCATATAATAAAAAAATCAGCCACAGCTTCCGGTATTTTACGAAGATCAAGACTTACAATTTTTTCACCTTTTTTTTCCTGTATTGCGTGAATGATAGTTTTAAAAATCCTGCTATTTCTTGTTAATCTGGTCTGACTGTTTTTTTTTCTGTTAGCCAATACGGTTAAATTATTCAAATATTTTTCTTTTAAATTATTATCTAAGTGATTTCTTCCCTAGAAAATAAGTTTATTCCTGTAGATTGCAGAGGTTTATTAAAGTTTTTTAACTGCACCCAAAGCCCCGCCTGCCGGACAGGCAGCTAGCGGGATTCGTTCAAAAATACTACTTCTTTCTCAATCATAAATCAATGCATTCAGCCGAAAATTCTTTTAAAATCCTAACCAGCGTGGACAGTACCAACAACTATGCCATGGGAATGATTCGTAACGGCTCGGCAAAGCACGGCACTGCGTGGTTTTCCTATGAACAAACACATGGAAAAGGGAGGAGGGGAAATACCTGGAAGACAGAAAAAGGGAAAAATATTATATTAAGTATTGCAGTAACAACAGGCTTTTTAACGCTTTCCCAACAATTTCATTTGAGCTTGGCAGTTTCATTAGCCTGTAGTGATTTTTTTAAAAAGTATGCAGGGGATAAAACTAAAATCAAATGGCCTAATGATATTTTTTGGAATGACAGGAAGGCAGGAGGGATATTGATTGAAAATGTAATTAAAGGTAATAACTGGCAGTGGGCTGTAATTGGAATTGGAATAAATGTTAATCAAACAGAGTTTAATTTACATGCGGTTTTTAAACCCGTTTCTCTTAAACAAATAACAGGGAAAGATTTCAATGTTCTTGATCTGGCAAAAGAACTTCATCAAGCAGTAATGACAAGGTATGATGAATTACAGAATAATAGATTTGAAAAAATGCTTTTTGAATACAATCAATATTTATTTGGCTTGAATAAAAGAATAAAATTGAAAAAAGAGAATATTATTTTTGAAACAACGGTAAAGGAAGTTTCTTCGCAGGGAAAATTAATTACTACTGATATAACAGAAAGAGAATTTGATTTCGATGAAGTGGAATGGGTAAGGTGAGGGATGGGAAATAAATTCAAAAGAGCAGCTAACGGATCAGGGCTTTGCGATGTGGTGCCATTCCGTGTTCCGTCAGCTTAAACTTATTGATAAAGTTGAATAGGATTACAAACGCTTAGCACTTGCTCGTCAGCTACCAAACAACGCTTTTTTGTATTTGATTAATTTTCATAATCTTAAAGTGAGTTTGGGGAGCAAAAACCGGAAAAACAGACGGATTACGTTTTCAAAAAATACACTAATCTTAGCAATCCTCAGCCTCTCTTGCTTCTATTTCATACCTATTATGGTAGTACCCATGCTTTACGCTTTCCCATAAATATTTTATAATAAACACAATAAAGCCATTTTGCTCAAACTGCTTTACATGGCATAACTCATGCTTTAGCCACCTTTCATTTTGTAAAAATTGTTGCTTAGAGGAATTATAAAGATGGATGGTTTTACCTATTACGATGGCTGCATCCGGTGATTTTAATTTTCTTGCGGCAAGCTTTGCAATCCACGAATTTTCTTTGATAGAATAATCAGCCATCACCCAAAATTAATTATTTGGAGCGCCGCTGTTAATCCAGCAAATGATCTTGTTTTTTTGATCAGCAGTAAGGGAGCCTGTTTGCGGCATAAGTCCGGCTTCAATTTGGGATTTGATATCTGCCCGTTTTACAAAAATTTTATTATAATCTGTTAAGGCCCCTCCTTTGTTAGTGCTGCCTGTTGCATGGCAACCAGAATTAATGGCACAGGTTGCATCCATAATTGGCTTCACATCTGCGGCAAATTTAAATGATAAGGTTGCACAGGGATTAGTTTGTGGTGGTGTGGGATCACCTCCTCCACTACTGCCTTTGCTGCAGCCGCTTATAATAAAAATAATACTGATGAATGTGGCAGTAAAAGTTAATTGTTTTGTCATAAATAGATTTTTTATCTAAATATTTTTTTGTTTATCAATTGCTTCCCAGGCTGCTAAAATCTCTTCGCTGTGCATTTTTGATCTTGGTTTTTTGAATATTTTTTTAATAATGCCTTTCTCATCAATTAAAAAAGTAGTGCGATGCAATCCCATATATTTTCTGCCATATAAATTCTTCTCTCCCCAAACCTGATACTTATCAATTATTTTTTTGTCTTCATCCGTAATCAAAGTAAAAGGTAGTGCAAATTTTTGTTCAAATTTTTTATGTTTCTTTTCATCATCCGGACTCACTCCTAAAACAACCACTCCTTTCCGTTTTAATAATGAATAATTATCCCTGAGATTGCATGCTTCAACAGTACACGTTGGGGTATCATCTTCCGGATAAAAGTACAGCACAACCTTTTTGCCTACATAGGCATTTAAGGAAACAGTTTTTCCATTCTGATCTTTTGATATAAATGCCGGAGCTTTATCCCCTTCTGATAAATTACTCATTGATTATTTATTAATACGTGCAGATATTTTAAAAAGTTGCCTCATCTTGTGAAACGATACATTTTTGTAGTTTGATTTCCTGCTTCATCTTCTACGCTCACTTTTAATTCGTGATTACTCGCGGTGCACTTTTCATCAAATCTATAAATAAAGCTTCTTCCTTTATCATTAGTAAAACGCAGCCATTTTCCATCAAGTTCTGCCCGAAAGTTTTTTATTTTTTTCATATTGTCAGTAATGATAAATATTATTTGTGAGGCACGGGAAAGGTTAGCATTATCCCTGATTCCGATTGGAGAAATTACAGGAGGCAGACTATCAACCAGTAATTGAAAATTACCAAACTCCCTGAATTTTCCCGAATACCATTCTCTGTCTGTTTCCGGTTTCACTACATCCATTTTACTTCCCCAGGTTCGTTGCATAATTATTTTATCAGAGCCAACCGGCAAAGCAACAGGTTTTAAGCGTATAGTAAAATGGCCATGAACCGGTACCACCGCCGTATGCACAGTATGCAATGCTGAAATTGATTTTGATATTGTTGAAGTTTTTTTTGTATAGAAAAAATTGATCGAGTCATACAGATCATTTTCTCCCAGTATTACTTGAATATCTTCTCTGTCAAATACATTCACAAACCCCGGACTAAATTTTCTTGTTTCTGATGAATCTTTTTTGTATTTATTTTCATTTATTTGTCCGCGTCTTATTGTAAACTGTAAAATTGAAATATTATCATACGCATCTTTAACCTCTATTTTTATTTGATGAACACTATCATCCTCCAAATAAATGATCCCATCAGTCTCCACATCTTTATATACGCCTTCAGGATACCCCGGTAGCCGGGAAAGATGCTGAACATAAGGACCTCCACCTGTTTTCAATTTATAATCGATATGAGCATTCATATACCTGGTTTCATTGTAGGAGATATTATCTAATTGAAATCCAGCCATCGGCATACCATCAAAATATATCGTTGCTTCATAAATCCCATTGGGATTTGCAGAACCCGTATACCTGTCGAAAGCAGAAATGCCAAAGCTTACTCTATCAGTATTAGTAATAATTGTAGAAGTTGAGGGAACGTATTGATTATGTAACTTTTTTAATGGATATAATTTTGGTATTTGTGAATAAGTACTTATACACCGGTCGTACATAGCTAAGCGGATTAATGTTGGAGGTACATTATCCGGAACAGGGAAGCCAAACAATGAAGGATTAATAACCTTATCGGTTTTGGTATTTCTTATTTCAAAATGAAGGTGGGGCCCTTGTGAGCCACCTGTATTACCGCTAAAAGCAATAAACTCACCTTGTTTTACAGGGAAAAGATTTGGTGGAATATTTAAGAATACCTGCCATGATTCCAATTTATATTGCTGTTCTTTAACGTATTTTTCCAATGCAGGAAAAAAATTATTAAGGTGAGCGTATAAAGTAGTCAAACCATTGGGATGATTTATATAAATTGCTCTGCCGAACCCGCCCGGCTCAATTTTTACCTGTGCAATATAACCGTCAGCAGCGGCTATAATTCCTGCATTTTCTTTTTGATCAGTTCTGCAATCCAGCCCCATGTGAAAATGATTGGGACGTAATTCCCCAAAATTTGCCGCCAGACCTATTTTTGCCTGTACAGGGTATATAAAATAACCTTTAGGATAATTTTTTGGAGGGAATAACTGAGCAGACAAAGAAGAAAAAAAAATCTGAAAACAAAAAAACAGGAACGGTTTATGTAAGGTAATAATTCTGATGTTAAGCATATTTACAGATACGCAAATCTAAAGCCTAAAAATTTAAAACATTTATTATGACTAAAGGAAATACAATAGGAGCACTTATTTTAGGAGCCGCTGTAGGCGTTGCTCTTCTTAAATATTACAGTATGTCTCCCGAAGAAAGACAGGAGTTTATAGCTCATTTAAAAAATAAGGCTCACGATTTATTAGATGATGCTGAAGGAACTGTAGATAAGGTAAAACAACATTTTGCTGAAATTGATAGTAAACCCAGTCCCGTTGATAAACTTTTTGTATTTAAAAGATTAGTATCCGATTTATTCGGCTCAGAGAAAAGGTATTTAATATAAAATTTTATACTATATAATTCCACATTTGATTTTCTTGCGGAATTTAATTGCTGTGTAGTACTTTTGCCCGCCTTCTTCAAAGAATTCCTTTTTTTTTGACAATGAGGGGCAAAAAAATATGCCTAAAGATTCATCCATTAAATCTGTTCTTATCATTGGTTCAGGCCCGATTATTATCGGCCAGGCATGTGAATTTGACTATTCCGGTACGCAAGCTGCAACAAGCCTGAAAGAAGAAGGTATTAAAGTAATTCTCATTAACAGCAACCCGGCCACCATCATGACAGACCCAATGATGGCAGACAAAGTTTATCTTCTTCCTTTAACTATTGAGAGTATTGAACAGATCCTGGAAGAAAATAAAATCGATGCTGTTCTTCCCACAATGGGCGGCCAAACGGCATTAAACCTTTGTAAAGAAGGAGATGAACTTGGTATTTGGGAAAAGTATAAAGTAAAATTGATCGGCGTAGATATTAAAGCGATTGATAAAGCGGAGGACAGGGAAAAATTCAGGCAATGGATGATAGAATTGGGCGTTCCTGTTGCTACAGCAAAAACTGCTAATTCATTTTTAGAGGGAAAAGAGTTTGCCCAAGAAATAGGATTTCCCTTAGTTATTCGTCCTTCCTTTACGTTGGGAGGTACCGGTGGAAGTTTTGTACATAGTAAAGATGAATTAGATGAAGCGCTGAATCGTGGGTTACAGGCATCACCAATGCATGAGGTTTTAGTGGAAAAAGCCTTGTTGGGTTGGAAAGAATTTGAGTTAGAGCTTTTAAGAGATGCTAATGATAATGTGGTAATTATTTGTACGGTAGAAAATTTTGACCCGATGGGGATTCATACAGGTGACTCCATAACGGTTGCTCCTGCTATGACGCTGAGTGATACTGCTTATCAAAAAATGCGCAATACTGCTATTACTATGATGAGAGACCTGGGCAATTTTGCAGGAGGTTGTAATGTTCAGTTTGCATTGAACCCTCAGACAGAAGAAATCATTGCAATCGAAATAAATCCCCGGGTTAGCCGATCTTCTGCTTTGGCATCCAAAGCCACAGGTTATCCCATTGCAAAAATTGCTGCAAAGCTTGCGATTGGATATAATCTTGATGAATTAAAAAACCAAATCACCAAAACCACTTCTGCATTTTTTGAGCCTGCCCTTGATTATGTTATCGTAAAAATTCCGAGATGGAATTTTGATAAATTTAAAGGCGCTAATGATACGTTAGGATTACAAATGAAATCAGTTGGTGAAGTAATGGCAATCGGGAGAAGTTTCCCGGAAGCAGTTCAAAAGGCATGTCAGAGTTTGGAGAATGAAGCAGTAGGGCTCGGCTATTATGGCAAAAGCCTTATGTATGCTGAAGAGATAATTGAATATTTAAAAGTACCAAAATGGGATAGGATCTTTCGTATTAAAGATGCGTTGATGATAGGGGTAAGCGTAAAAAGAATTTGTGAATCAACAGGTATTGACAGGTGGTTTATTTACCAGATACAAAAAATTTGTGATTGTGAAAAAGAGATCGCAAAATATGATCTTGATACAATACCTGATGATCTTTTAAGAAAAGCCAAACAATTAGGTTTTGGTGATGAGCAGATGTCAAGGATAATGGGCGAGGGTTATACGGATGAAGATATTTATCAAAAAAGAAAGTTATTAGGAATAATCCGTGTTTTTAAAATGGTAGACACCTGCAGTGCAGAGTTTGTGGCGAAGACGCCGTATTTCTATTCAACTTTCGAGGATAATACAAATCATGAGCTATCAAATGAAAGTAAAATATCAGACAAGAAAAAAATAGTTGTTCTAGGTTCCGGACCTAATCGCATAGGGCAGGGTATTGAATTTGATTACTGCTGTGTGCATGGATTACTTGCCATTAAGGAATGCGGCTATGAAGCTATCATGATAAACTGTAATCCTGAAACCGTTTCAACTGATTTTGATATTGCTGATAAATTATATTTTGAACCGGTTTTCTGGGAACACATCTGGGAAATAATTGAACATGAGAAACCCTATGGAATTATTGTTCAGTTAGGCGGGCAAACTGCTTTAAAACTTGCCAAAAGATTGCATGAGAAAGGTATTAATATTATCGGAACATCATTCGATAGTATGGACATTGCTGAAGACCGTGGGAGATTCAGCGACATGCTGAAAGCACTGGAGATCCCTTATCCCAATTATGGAACAGCATATGATACAGATGATGCAATTGAAGTTGCGAAAAGTGTTGGCTATCCTGTATTGGTAAGGCCCAGCTATGTTTTAGGCGGACAAAGAATGCGTATTGTTTTAAATGATGAAGAGCTGGAAAAAGGAGTACTGAGTTTATTAAAACATCTTCCCGGCAATAAGATTTTAATAGACCATTTTTTGGATCGCTGCCAGGAAGCCGAAATAGATGCCATATTTGATGGAGAAGATTTTCATGTAATGGGAGTGATGGAACATATTGAACCGGCCGGTATACACAGCGGAGACAGCAATGCGGTATTACCACAGTTTAATTTATCTCCTTTGATAGTTCATACCATGGAGGAATATGCAGAAAAAATTGCGAGGAAATTAAATATTTTAGGACTTATCAATATTCAGTTTGCCATAAAAAACAATGAAGTGTTTGTGATAGAAGCAAATCCACGGGCATCGAGAACAACTCCGTTCATTGCCAAGGCATATCAAATACCGTATTTAAATATTGCCACTAAAATAATGCTGGGTGACAAAAAATTAAAAGACTTCACTTTTGATAAAAAGCTTACAGGCTTTGCCATTAAAGAGCCCGTATTTTCCTTCAATAAATTTCCAGGAGTTAATAAAGAGTTAGGACCTGAAATGAAAAGCACAGGTGAAGCCATTCGATTTATCAAAGACCTTCGGGATCCTTATTTCAGGCAGTTGTATAAAGAAAGGAGTATGCATTTGAGTAAATAGACATCTTGTATATTTCCATACCGATTTATTAAGAAGGAATTGAATAGTTATCTTTATTGCATGAAAAATTTGCTGTTTATACTCCTTTTATTCTATGGAAATGTATTTTCTCAAACCTATATCGTAAAAGATAATTCACAAACAGACCAGACAGGTGTATTACAAAGTGCTTTTAGTTCTAATATAAATACGGTAATAATCAGTACGAATACAATTGTAAATGGAACGCTCACAATTCCTGATGGTAAAATAGTAAAGTTTGAAGGCGGCAGAATATCGGGTAAAGGAACGATCAACGGGGGTATTATAGAGGCCAATTATCATACACAGATTTTTGATACTACATTAACCGTAAATCCTAAAGCTGTTAATCAATATTTTTCTGTAAAATGGTTTGGCGCAAAAGGAAATAATACGGATGATCATACAGCCATTCAGAAGTCAATAAACACCTGCATAAAAAATAATATCAGGACTGTTTTTTTACCCGTTGGAAAATATAAGATTTCCAACCCCCTGATTATAAGTTCAGGCTCTTTTTGTACCCTTGAAGTATTGGGCGAATCATCATTTTGGGATGCCAACATTGGCAGTGAGCTATATCCCACCTTCACAAATACCTTTGCCATCGGCATACAAAATGGAAAAGGGTGTAAGATCAGGAAATTAAAAATTACAGGACTTTTTACGCCGCCCAATATGGGTGACCGCCCTAAATTTTTTAATACATCCTTCGAAAATTTTAAAGATAATATTTGCCGGGACAGCAGGTATTCCCCATATGCAGCAATTGTAATTGATCCTTTTACTAATCTTAGTACTGATAAAATCCCTGCTGATGGAGGTTATCCGGGATTGAAGCCTTTTTATGGCATGTATAAAGGGTTTTGGTCAAATACAGGTAGCACCGGAATAGAAATTGAAGAAATGATCATTAATAATTTTGTGGTGGGTATTTGCTCTTCACCAAATGGGGTAACCAGAAATGCAGAAATAACGATCATTAACAAGGTTCAGTTTGAAAACTGCAAGCTGTGTATTTCAGGAGGGCAGGACCAGGAAAAAGCAAATGTTATTTCAAATATTTATTGCTGGGGCGGCACGCATACAATATTTGCCACAGGGTTATATGGTGGAGAAAGAATGGCCGGTAACTGGATCATTGATCATGCGAATATTGCGGGTGGCGTAATAAGATTTATTTACAATAATCAGCATGGATATTTTCCAACCTATATAAGTCATGTATTTGCCGAAAGCCTTGGCACATGGGGTACAATCAATTCAGAAATTGCTTCTTCAATTTCCAACTGCCATATTGATTTCGAATATCAAAATGTTGCAGGTGCACAAACGTTAATTACTTCGTGGGGAGAAAATATTGTTTACAAAAATTGCAATTTCAGGTACTATGGTGAAAAAACTCCAATGAAGATTGAGGGGAATGCCGTTTTTGATCATTGTTATTTTTCAGGGCCTATAATTAAAAAAAACGCCGGAATAAATACTTTTACTCCTTTTAAATCACCTTTTAATAAAATTACTTTTTTGTATGTGGTAATAGCATTGGTAATATTTGTATTATTATTCTATTTTCTTAAAAAGAAATTTTGGAATTTTTCATAGAGGGTTTCCTTTGCATGTAATCATAAAGAAATATGCGTATTATATCTTACAATGTTAACGGTGTACGTGCAGCCATAAAAAGAGGTTTTATTGATTGGCTTAAAACTGATCCTGCTGATGTTATTTGCCTGCAGGAAGTAAAAGCACATAAAGGCGATATCAATATTGCCGCTATCGAGGCATTGGGCTTTCATACGCATTGGTTTTGTGCGCAAAAAAAAGGTTACAGTGGTGTTGGCATTCTTAGTAAAATTAAACCTGATAACACAGTTGAAGGATGCAGCATTGAGCAAAGCGATTTTGAGGGGAGGGTTATCCGTGCTGATTTTGGAGAGGTTACTTTAATAAATGCTTATTTCCCATCGGGTACCAGCGGAGAAATAAGGCAGGCTTACAAATATGTTTGGCTTGATGAATTTTTAGATTACCTGAATGCGCTTAAAAAGACAAGAAAAAAATTAATTGTTTGCGGTGATTATAATATTGCCCATAAGGAAATTGATATCCATAACCCGGTTTCCAATAAAAAAACAACAGGATTTTTACCGGAAGAAAGAGCTTGGTTCGATAAATTTTTAGCCAATGGTTTTATTGATGGTTTTCGTGTTTTAAATAAAGAACCGCATCAATATACATGGTGGAATGTTTTACGACCCACAACACGCCTGGAAAATAAAGGTTGGCGCATTGATTATATTAATGTCACAGAAAATTTAAAAAATAAAATCAGGGACGTAAAAATATTTCCTGAAGTGAAACACAGCGACCATTGCCCAACTTATATTGAAATAGATATATAATGCTCGTATATAACATATCAATAAAAGTGAACCATGCCATTTTAAGCGATTGGATAAAATGGCAAACCGAAGAGCATATTCCGGAGATAATGGCTACAGCACTTTTTGACGAATATAAATTTTTTCGCCTGCTTGAAACAGATGAAACAGAAGGACCAACTTTTGTAATACAATATTTTACAAACGCAAGAAAAAATTATGATGAGTACATACTGAAACATGCCACACAACTAAGGAAAAAAGCTCTGCAAAAATGGGGTAATGGATTTATTGCATTCAGGACCTTATTGGAATCTGTGCAATAATTGTGCATAAATCAAAAAAAGATTTTTTTTATAATTTATCTAACGTGTTCCGATAGAAGCCTTTGCTGTAAAGGACTTTAAACCAAAGGGCTTAAAACCCTTTGTAGCACTGCATTACAAGTAACGAGAAAAAAATAAATTCTTCATTATCAAACATCATACCTTGTATAAACCCTTACCACATGCGGATTTACAGAGATACTTATATTTTAAAAAAAGTGTAAAAAAAATTTGTTACAGTTAAAAACCGGCTATATTTGCTCACAATAAAAAATCAAACCTTTTACTATGAACAAAGCTGAATTAATTACGAAAATTGCCGATGATGCCGGTGTTACAAAAACCCAGGCAAATGCTGCCGTAGATTCTTTTGTAGGAGCAGTTACTAAAACCTTAAAAGGTGGTGGAAAAGTTACCTTGGTTGGTTTTGGCACTTTTTCCGTAAGCAAAAGGGCTGCCCGTAATGGCCGTAACCCACAAACAGGTGCGGTTATTAAAATTAAAGCTAAAAGAGTGGCTAAATTTAAGGCAGGCAAAGAATTATCAGGTAAGATATAACCCTTGGCAATGCATTAAAAGCAAGATGCAGATTGTGTCTTGCTTTTTATTTTAAAATTAAAATTCAAAATAAGTTATGGGACGTGGAGATAAAAAAACAAAAAAAGGGAAAACCTTTAAAGGCTCTTTTGGTAAAACAAGAACATCCAAAACTTCAAAGAAAACTGCTGTTAAAAAAGGAGCATAGCTCCAATTAGTATATAAAGTAAATAATGTATAAAAAGCAGATCGGCGAACAAACTTTATTTACTTATTACGGCGCTAGCCTTTCTATTATCCAGTTATCATTACTAAGCCTGTATTGTAAACGATCGTGCAACCTGCTGGGCCTTCCCTGCCAAAATTCAATCCGGGTTGGCTTTACAGCATATCCACCCCAGTATGGGGGTCGTAAAATTTCTTCATTTCTAAATTGTTCATGGTATTTTAATACATTTTTTTCCAGTTCATCACGGCTCTGTATAACCCTGCTTTGCGCTGAACTCCATGCACTTATTTTACTTAGTGCAGGTCTGC
>MWVW01000019.1_pt1 | contig 41788 bp, 42 predicted proteins | sample 1047191 | NCBI WGS metagenome assembly MWVW01 (sample SAMN06349985, study PRJNA376086) | soil metagenome | isolation source: MtG22-5 sample Antarctic (ecotone) | place: Antarctica
TGAGTGGTCACAAGCGGTGAGACGTACCTTAGCGTGCCAGGATATTAAAGAGTACCTGAATTAAACCAATTAAGCATCCAAATGTTGCACCTGCTATTTTAAGGAATTGAAATTCTTTTCTTGTAATTGCCCATTACCGGTAAATTTTCCAAAGAAAAATTTCCTTTTTTATCAGTGAGCATGCCTGCAACTACAACATCTTTCCTCTTTTTGGTTACAGTATCTAATTTATTCTGTATAAGCTGAACAGAAACTGATTCTAATGGTTTGTTGGTAGTTGAATCAATTATTTTCCCATAAAATCGTCCAACATTCATACTTTGGCCACCCAAACCTCTATTACTAACGGGCATTTGTGCAAATAATGCCGACAACATTAAAAAACAAACGATGGTTAGAAAAATTCTTTTCATAATTAAAATTTTTTATTAAGCAGTTATTATTTGCTAATGTGCGGCAAAGTTGCACTAAAGGTTTAATAGAAAATAGTGAATTATGTATGAGTGGTCACAAGCGGTGAGACGTACCTTAGCGTGCCAGGATATTAAAGAGTACCTGAATTAAACCAATTAAGCATCCAAATGTTGCACCTGCTATTTTAAGGAATTGAAATTCTTTTCTTGTAATGGCTTTTAAAATTTCCTCTAATTTTTCATTTGAAAAGCGGGATACTTTTTCAACTACTACATTTTCAAGATCAATATTGGTCTTAAGCTGGGTCATGTATTGGTGCATTAACGCAGGGAACATGGTTTCCAACTCATTCATGTATGCCTCTTTTAATTGATTAGTGGTTTTTTCTCCGATGAATTTTGAAAGAATTGGGAAAACATCTCTTAATTTTTTATTAAGAAATGCATCAATATGTTTTTCAATTTCCGGTTTTAATTTGTCAAGATTATCAGTGCTGGTAATCCGTTGTTCAATATCAGCAAATGGCAAAAGTTCTGTGCTGAGCTTGCCGAGCATTTGTGCGATCTTTATTTGATTTTTTGGAAAGAACCCCTGGTATCTATATCCAAAGACGTTTTTTGGTCTGCGGGGACGAAACAGCATTTTAATTGCAAACCATATAATTCCCCATCCAATAAAGCCGGATAACAAGATGGTGATTAAATGATTATACCAATGCATAAAAGCAGGTGCAAAGAAACGCTATAAATACAGGCTGCCCAAAAATGTAATTTTTTATCAGGTATAATTTTTTAATTATTTTTGATCACTTATACGGTGGTTGTAGCTCAGCTGGTTAGAGCATCAGATTGTGATTCTGAGGGTCGTGGGTTCGAGCCCCATCATCCACCCAAAATCCTGAACTTATGTTTGGGATTTTTGTTAGTTAAGTTGAATATAGAGATATATTATCATCTTCCCTGTTATCTATTTTGCCATACATCCTTTTTATAAAACCTTTGTTAATTAAAGCTGGTACTTTCAACTATCAAATTCAATTTGTTTTATTTTTACGTATGTACAATACAATTAAATTTATTATGAGTAAAAAGTTTCTTCCAATATTATTTTTATTAATCGGAGCTGGTTTATTCTTCACATTTAAAACCATGGGGCGGGGAGATGGCAGCACCGATAATCCAAAAAGCAAAAATGAAAAAATACTTCGTAACGTAGGTATTGTTTTAGAACAGGGACATTACAGCCCAAAAAAGATTGATGATGCTTTTTCCCGACAGGTATTTAAAAGATATATTGAAGATCTGGATCCTGATAAATTCATTTTCCTTCAAAAAGATATAGAGAACTTTAAAAAATATGAAACTAAGATCGATGATGAAATTCATGGATCACCACTGGAATCATATTATTTTATAAACAACTTATATGTTAGTCGTTTAGATGAGATAATTAAAACCTATAAAGAAATTCTTTCAAAACCCTTCACATTTACTACAGATGAAACTATTGTAATGGACGGTGAAAAACGCCTGTTTCCTAAAACTGAATCAGAAAGATATGATCTGGGCAGAAAGCGCCTTAAATATCTTGTGCTTACCAGGTATTCTGATCTGGTTGATGAGAGAGAAAAAAATATTGGCAAAGATGGATATGTTGCCAAGGCTGATAGCACCCTGGAAAGAGAAGCCCGTACCCAGGTAAAAAAACAAATGGATCGGTATTTTGCAAATTTAATATCACATAATAAGCCCGAGGTAATGTTCAGTGAATTTGTGAATGCAATCACTAATACTATGGATCCGCATACAACTTACATGGCGCCTGTTGATAAACGCTCATTTAATGAAATGCTAAGTGGTACTTTTTTTGGAATAGGCGCCCAGTTAAAAGAAGATGATGGTAAAATTAAAATTGCAACTTTAGTTAATGGTATGCCTGCTTTTAAATCAGGCCAGATACAAGTTGAAGATGAAATAATAAAAATTGCACAAGGCAAAGGAGAACCTGTGGATGTAACGGGGTATTCAGTTACGGATGCAGTAAAATTAATCAGAGGTGCTACTAAGGGTTCAGAAGTGAGACTTACTGTAAGAAAGCCGGATGGCTCTATCAAAATAGTTAGTTTGTTGAGAGATAAAATAGATCTTGATGATACTTACGCTAAAAGTTATATTATAAACGGACCAAACAAGATTGGATACATTTATCTTCCTGAATTCTATGCAAATTTTGACGATCCCCAGGGCAGAAGATGTGCTGTAGATGTGGCAAAGGAAATCGAAAAACTAAAGGCTGAAAATGTTGAAGGTATAGTAATGGACCTTCGTTCAAATGGTGGAGGCTCTTTATATGACGTGGTTGATATGGTAGGTTTATTTATTGAAGATGGGCCTATCTGCCAGGTAAAAGGGCGGGATGAAAAGCCAATGGTTTTAAATGACAGGGATAAGAGCGTATTATATACCGGACCGTTAACAGTGATGGTTGATGAATTAAGTGCTTCGGCTTCGGAAATATTCGCTGCTGCAATTCAGGATTATAACCGGGGAATTGTAATAGGCAGTTCTTCTACCTATGGTAAAGGCACAGTGCAAAGAAATGTTTCTCTTGATCCGGAAGCAGAAAATGTTTTTTTCAAAAAGCCTCCCACAGATGGCCTGGGTGATATCAAACTCACATTCAGAAAATTTTACAGGGTGAATGGCGGAGCAACACAATTAAAAGGAGTTACACCTGATATTGTTATTCCTGACCGGTTAGAGTATATAAAGATCCGGGAAAAAGATAATCCTGATGCTTTAAGCTGGGATGTGATTTCAAAAGCAAATTATACCCCCTGGAACCCCGGCTATGATGTAAATTCATTAGTAAATAAAATAAATATGCAACTCAATACTGATACCTTATTTAAACAAATAAAAAATGGTACTCAGTTTCTTGAAAAAAATGCAGATAGAACCTACTCATTAAACTTTAAAAAATACAGAGAGGAGCTAAAGCAAATGCGAACAGTAGCAAAACAATTAGATACGCTTAGTAAGTTAAATGTAAACCTTAATGTAACAAATATTAAAACCGATGCTGCAACCATAGAATCTGATAAAGATAAAGCCGAAAGGAATAAGCAATTATTAAAAAGAGTTAGCGGCGATATTTATATTAATGAAACAGTCAAGGTAATGAATAACATGATAGGCCAGGCAGCATTAGCAAGAGCAAAATAATAACAGCCGAATTTAAATTGTAAGGCATCATTAGGGTGCCTTTTTTTTATTAACAACCTTTTTCAGTCAATAAAATCATTTTACTTATAACATCTACAGATGATTTATTAACCACACATCCCTGTAGTGTTACAACTATTGATCTGTCTTTATAAAATTGGTCTTTTAATTCCGGGGATATAGCTAAATTCCTGGTGACAATTGCCATTAAAGCATATAATCTTACTACTGCATTACTATGTTTAGCTAATGAGTACAATTGATTATCTGATGCTATCATTACCAATTGATTTAATCTCATATTTTGAGTTGATTGAGTTGCTGCAAAACCTATAATTGCCGATTCATAAATATTATGTTTTGCTATTTCAGTGGCAATCTCTTTTACCAAATCATAGTTGGGAGATGAATATGAAGTGCAATACAAACTAAAAGAAATAATAATTATAAATATTCTTCTCATATTATAAATTTAGAATTTTTTAAGCAAACTTATAAAATATTTTATTTACGTTCATATTTCCAATTTCTTCCTTTGCCTTCTGAAATCCATTCTATAGCAGTATCCATCCGCCTGTTCCTGGTTTCTTCTGACTTTGCTTCAATTATCCATTCCACATACTCTTTTTTATGAGATGGACTAAATTTTTCAAAAGTCTGCAGTGCTTTTTTATTTTTACTTAATGCGTTTGTGAAGTAATCAGGAATTACCAGCTCTTTTTGTTCTGTTTTTTTACGTGGAGGAAGTTTTACTCCATCATCGTTAAGTTTTGCAGCTTCTTTGATCCAGCTCATCAGAATTGTATCAGAAGGAAGATCTTTCAAGCTTTTTATTTTACCTGCATGGCCCATTGCACTTTGCTGGTTGTCTTTTAGTTTTTCTGCATCCCTCATTAATGAAGCTTTCCAAAATCCAAATACAGCATGTTCTTTAAAAGCCGCCATACTGCAATACGGCCCCTTATAATCAAAGCTGGGCATACCCCATTTCACCGTTTCCTCCACGTTGGTGCAACCTCGATGTACAAGGTTACGAAGATGGTTTAAAATTGGTTTGGCAAATGGCTGTGCCTTTTCTATATAAGCATCTACCCTTTTATCTTTTTTACCCATAAAGCTTAATTTTTTTACTAAGGTAAATAAAAAAAAAGCTGACCAAACGATCAGCATTTCACTTTATACTTTAGAAACTTTATTTACTTTACTTACTCTAAACTACCTGCTCTGGCTCCACCCTCTCGTCCTCCTGAAGTTTGCATGTGACGCCGGTCTCCTTGACATAGGATTTTTTTGTACTATGGGTGCCTGAACAAATCTTGTAGGGCTCGGATATGGGTGATCCTCAATCACAGGAATATGTTGTGTTATTAGTTTATTAATATCTCTCAAAAATTCTCTTTCCTCAACATCACAAAATGATAAAGCAATACCACTTAATCCCGCTCTTCCCGTACGGCCAATTCTATGAACATACGTTTCGGCAATATTTGGTAGCTCGAAATTGATGACATGGCTTAAATCATCCACGTCTATTCCTCTTGCCGCAATATCAGTGGCAACCAGCACTCTTATCTTGCCATTTTTAAAATCAGTTAATGCCTTTTGGCGGGCTGCCTGCGATTTATTACCGTGTATTGCATCAACCTTAATATTTGCCCTGTATAAATCTTTTGCAATTTTATCAGCGCCATATTTCGTTCTTGCAAAAACCAAAGCACTTTTTATGTTTGAGTCCTTTAATAAATGAATAAGCAGTGAACGCTTATCATTCTTTTCAACAAAATAAACTGCCTGCTCCACTTTTTCAGCAGTAGAAGATACCGGGGTAACTTCTATCCTAACCGGATTGGTTAATATACTTTTTGAAAGACTAGTTATTTCAGCGGGCATAGTAGCAGAGAAAAACAAGGTTTGTCTTTTTGTGGGTAGTTTGGCAATGATCCTTCGTACATCATGTATAAATCCCATGTCAAGCATACGGTCTGCTTCATCTAAAACAAACATTTGTATGTGTTGCAGGCTGATAAATCTTTGTTCTATCAGATCTAATAATCTTCCCGGTGTGGCAATTAAAATATCAACACCCTTTCTTAATGAAGTGGTTTGATGATATTGTGATACACCTCCAAAAACTACAAGGTGCTTTAATCCTGTGTTTTTCCCATAAGCTGCAAAGCTTTCATCTATCTGGATAGCAAGTTCTCTTGTGGGAGTTAATATCAATGCTTTAATATTCCATGATCCTTTTTCTTCATGCTTATTATTATAGAGGTTTTGCAAAATAGGAATAGCAAATGCTGCTGTTTTTCCTGTACCTGTTTGAGCGCAACCCAAAAGGTCTTTTCCTTCCAGCACAACTGGTATTCCCTGTTCCTGGATGGGGGTTGGGATAGTATACCCCTCAGTTTCAAGAGCCTTTAATATGGGCTCAATTAAATTTAAATTTTTAAATGACAATGTATAATTGTTTAATGTAAATAATAACTATCCCTTTATGGAATGGTTTATGAAAATTATATGCTCAACAACCTAAGACCTGATGAGCTTTACATTAAGAGAAGATTATCTAGTCAGCTAAGAGGGAGAATATGAACAGCAAAGATACACTTTAATTATCAGTATATGCAAGCTATACACTAAAAATAGGTTAAGAGTTAAATTACAGACTATAAAAAATTGTATTGCCTGAATACGTTTATCTATTTTTGTGCACGAAAAAATACTTATGGAGCTACAATTATCTGAGGAACAATTAATGATAAGGCAGGCAGCACGGGACTTTGCTGTTAATGAATGTTTACCCGGCGTAATTGAAAGAGATGAGCAACAAAAATTTCCACGGGAACAGGTTTTAAAGTTGGCGGACCTTGGTTTTATGGGAATGATGGTTGATACAAAGTATGGAGGCGCTGGTTTGGACACAGTCAGCTATGTACTGGCAATGGAAGAGATAAGTAAAATTGATGCCAGTACAAGTGTTTGCATGAGTGTAAATAATAGTTTGGTTTGCTGGGGTATTGAGGCATATGGCACAGAAGAACAAAAACAAAAATATTTAACCTCACTGGCCCAGGGCAGAAAAAATGATGAATTATATATTGGCGCATTTTTATTAAGTGAACCCGAAGCCGGTAGTGATGCAACTTCGCAAAGAACCACCGCGGAAGATAAAGGTGATCATTATTTATTGAATGGTACAAAAAACTGGATTACAAATGGTGGAACGGCATCGGTTTATCTTGCAATGGCACAAACTGATGTAAGTAAAGGAAGCAGGGGGATTAATACTTTTATTGTAGAAAAAAACTGGCCGGGTGTATCTGTTGGCGCTAAAGAAAATAAATTGGGAATAAGAGGAAGTGATACACACAGCATTTTATTCACTGATGTTAAAGTACCTAAAGAAAACAGGATAGGTGAAGATGGATTCGGATTTAAATTTGCGATGCAAACTTTAAATGGAGGCAGAATTGGTATTGCCTCGCAGGCGCTGGGCATTGCCAGTGGAGCGTATGAAAGATGTATTGAATATTCTAAACAAAGAAAGGCATTCGGAAAAGAAATAAGGCATCACCAGATAATACAATTTAAGCTAGCAGATATGGCAACAAGAATTGAAGCAGCAAGATTACTTTGCCTAAAAGCCGCCTGGGAAAAAGATAATAAAATGGATTATACGGTTAGTGCAGCAAAGGCGAAAGTATTTGCAAGCGAAACTGCGATGTGGACAGCAACGGAAGCAGTTCAAATACATGGGGGTTATGGCTATGTAAAAGAATACCATGTAGAACGGATGATGAGAGATGCAAAGATCACACAGATATATGAAGGTACCAGCGAAGTACAAAGGATGGTGATAAGCAGGGCAATATTAAAATGATGTGGAGATGTGTAAATATGCAGATGTGCAAATGGAAAAACATTTGCACTTTTTTTTGAATTGTAACCAAATCCAATGAGCATTATACAACTTTCAGGTTTAAAAAAACAGTACTCAGGTAATTATGTATTAAAGGGAATAACGCTGAATATACAGGCAGGGCAAATTGTGGGTTATATAGGCCCGAACGGGGCAGGGAAAAGCACTACCATAAAAATATTAACTGGCATTATTAGCGATTTTGAAGGTGATGCCATTGTATTGGGATTTGACGTAAGAAAAAACCCGGTTGAAATAAAACAAAAAATTGGTTATATACCTGAGCAGGCTGCGTTATACGAATTACTTACACCTGTTGAGTATTTACGCTTTGTTGGCAAACTATATCAATTGGAGGATAGGGCAATTGAAAAAAAATCATGGGAGCTACTAAGGCTTTTTGAACTGGCTGATAAAGCCAATACCAGAATGAATAGTTATAGCAAAGGCATGAAGCAAAAAGTACTGCTCATTAGCGGTTTAATTCATAACCCGGAAATTATTTTTTTAGACGAACCTTTAAGTGGCCTGGATGCAAATGCGGTTATATTAGTAAAAGAGATACTGGCACAGCTTAAGCAAAACGGGAAAACTATTTTTTATTCATCCCATATAATGGATGTAGTAGAAAAAATAAGTGACCGTATTATTATAATAAACAAAGGTGAAATAATTGCAGATGGAGATTTTGAAACCCTAAAGGTCAAGGCTGACCAAGGTTCCCTGGAAAATATTTTTACCTCCCTAACCGGTGATATAGGTCAGCACCAGAATACAGCCGGTAAATTCATTGATATTTTAAACAGCTGATTGTATGGATAAATTCATATTAAAAGCTGTATTATTTTTTGCAAAACTACTTGCAAAACAAGGTGTAGATTTTGAAAAATTGAAAATTATTACTGAAACCAAATTATTAATGGACCGCAGGAGGGAGTACTTTAACTGGCGGCAACAGCAACAAAAAGAAAAGGGTAATCCCCTTTTGATCACTTTAATAATTTATACCTTTTTTGGATTATTTGTGGGCCTCTTAGTGTTCAATGTAAAATCATTTGTTATTTGTATGGCTTTAATTCACTCGTACATTTTATTCATGATGGCTTTAACTATGATAACAGATTTTAGCTCAGTTTTGTTAGATACCACAGACAATCAGATAATCCTATCAAAACCTGTTAACGGCAGAACCTTATTTATTGCACGTTTAGTTCATATCCTTGTTTATCTGTTACAGTTTGCAATAGCATTAGCCCTGCTGCCGGTTGTTTTTATTTTTATAGGGTTTGGTTTTATTATAGGTATGGCGAGTATTGTTACTGCTTTATTAACAATAATGTTTGCTGTATTTATAACATATCTTTTATATACAGTAATTCTTAGGTTTAGCAATGAGCAAAAAGTAAAAGAAATGGTGGGTTACTTTCAGATTTTCATGACCATATTTTTTGCTGTAGGTTTTCAGGTATTACCACAATTAGTGAACTTCGAGAACATGGTGAGTAATTTTCAATTACATTGGTATTCTTTTTTTTTACCTCCTGTTTGGATGGCGTTAACATTAGAAAGTGTTTATCAGTTAAATTTTGATGGAATTCATTTATTAATGATCGGCTGTGCAATTTTATTACCTGTTTTTACATTTTGGTTAATGATAAAATACCTCGCCCCCTCCTTTGCAATTAAATTAGCAGCATTAAATAATGATGCAGTAAGTAAAAACGCTATTACACATAAGAGACACGTACAAAAGAGTATTTCAGAAAGATTATCAGCAATATTCTGCACTTCAAAAGCAGAAAGCTGCAGCTTTGAAATGGTTTGGAAAATTACGGGCCGTGATAAAGGTTTTAAAATACAATTCTACCCCAGTCTTGCTTACATTTTTGTGTTCATTTTTATTTTTGTATTTAAAAATGGTAATGATGTAAGTAGATTATGGCAGAATTTACCAACAACTAACATGTTTTTGTTCTTTGTTTATCTCCCGATGCTTAGTATCGGTTCAAGTCTTGCTTTTATAGCCTTTCATGAAAATTTTCAGGCTTCGTGGATATACCAGTCAACACCGTTGGCAAAGCCGGGGCAAATTATAAGTGGGAGCATTAAAGCCTTGCTGAGTAAATTTTTCTTGCCCATATTTCTTATCTTTTTTATTTTTTCCTTTTATATATGGGGTATTGCAATAGTGGATGACTTTGTATTAGGCTTTTTCAATAACATCCTGATTTTTTTATTGATCGCAAACATAAGTGATCATACTCTTCCTTTTTCGCGGCAACAAAATACCAGGCAACAAAGTGGCCGTTTTTTGCAGGTAATTTTGCATTTAATTATCATAGCAGCATTGGTAGGTTTACATTACCTCATATTAAAAAATACCTGGCTTATCTATTGTCTTATTCCCTTATCAGCAGCAGGCTGTTATATGTTGTTTAAAAGAATTCAAAATTTACCCTGGGTTAAAATTTCAATTTAATATGGCTGTAAATAAAGAAACATATAAAAAAATAAAAGAAGAATTACAATTAAACGATATAACCTTAATTGCTGTATCTAAAAGCAAACCTATAGAAGATATAAAAGTATTGTATGATCTAGGCCAAAGAGATTTTGGTGAAAATTATGTTCAGGAATTAGCTGATAAATATGAAGCCCTGCCAAAAGATATTCAATGGCATTTTATTGGTCATCTTCAAAGCAATAAAGGAAAATTTATTGCTCCGTTTGTTTCACTAATTCATGGAGTTGATAGTTTTAAGCTTTTAAAAGAAATAAATAAACAGGGAGAAAAAAGTAAGCGCATTATAAATTGTCTTTTACAAATACACATTGCAGAGGAAGAAACAAAATTTGGATTAAATGAAGATGAACTGGATGATATTTTTGGAAGCACTGAATTAAAAGATCTGAAGAGTATAAAGATCTGCGGATTGATGGGAATGGCATCATTTACTGAAAATGAAGAAACTATTCGAAATGAATTCCGTTATTTAAAAACGTTGTTTCATAGTTATAGCCGTCTTAAAACTAACAACTGCCAACTAACCACTTTGTCAATGGGGATGAGCGCCGATTATAAACTTGCCATTGAAGAAGGAAGCAATATGGTAAGAATAGGAAGCTTAATTTTCGGAGAAAGAAATTACAATGCCTGAAACCATTCAACAAAAAGTTATAATCATCGGAGCAACTTCAGGCATCGGCAGAGAACTGGCAACCATCTATGCCAAAAAAGGATATTTTGTTGGAATAACCGGAAGACGAAATGAATTGCTTCTTTCTCTGCAAAAAAAATTCCCTAAAAATATTGTAACTGAATGTTTTGATGTTACGGGGAAAGAAAATATCCCACACCTGCAAACATTGATACAAAAACTGGATGGACTTGATATCATTATCTATAACAGTGGTTATGGAGATGTAAGTAATGAACTGGACTGGGATATTGAAAAGCGAACAACGGACGTTAACGTAAATGGATTATAGAAATAATCTGTTATGCTTTTAATTATTTAGTTAACCAGGGGCACGGTCAAATTGCCTGTACATCTTCTGTTGCATCCATAAGGGGTAACAGCTATGCACCTGCATACAATGCCAGTAAGGCCTTTGAAAGTAATTATATGGAAGGGCTTTATTATAGAGCAAAGAGATTAAAAAAAGATATTTTAGTAACTGATATTCAGCCCGGATTTGTAAATACCTACATGGCAAAAGGAGATGGGAAATTCTGGGTAGCAACACCTGAAAAAGCGGCCATGCAAATGTATAATGCAATAAAAAATAAAAAGAAAAGAGTGTATATAACAAAGCGTTGGTGGCTTATTGCTCAACTATTAAAATGGATGCCTGGTTTTCTATACAATAAAATCGGATAATCATTAATTTTTTTTAACAGAATACTTAGCATCGCATTTATGCGTTTAAAGTAATTTGGTATTATAATTCAATACCTGAGAAACATACATGACTGACACTTTTGAAATAAAAAAGAATACAAAGGCATTATCCTACACTGCTATTATTTGTGCTTTACTGCTTGCCATAGCCTTTTTATATAAATGGCCGTTGCAATTTCCTCCTATTCCGGCTATTCAGGATCTGATCGAAATTAATTTAGGAAATGAACAGGAAGGTATGGGTGATGTACAACCAGTAGTAAAAGGCGATCCTGCGCCAGATGTGTCTGAACCACAATCAACACAAAAATCAGCGGCAACCTATGAGGAGCCTTCAAAAGATATACAGGCTAATGAAGATGATGATAAAGAGGCAGCTCCTGTTACAAAACCATTAAAGCCTGACAACGAATCAAAAAATATCGCAAAAGAAACTATTACAAAACCAACAAAATCAAATAATACAGCGCCTGTAGTAAATCCAAATCCAACTCCGCCAAAACCAAAAATTGCATTATATAAAGGAGGGAACGGCACAGGTGGAAATGGTGCAGACCAGGATAATGGTTATAAAAACCAGGGATATAAACCAGGCAATGGAGATGCAGGAAGTCCGACAGGAAAGCCTGATTCCTATGGAAATTCACCAGGTAGCAGGGTTGGCGGACCAAAAGTAATTGGCAATAGAAAGATCGTTAGATATTATTCTTTTACTGGTGATCTTGAAAAAGCAACTATCTATGCGATCGTTAAAGTAACCCCGGAAGGTGTTGGAACTTTTGCAGGTTTTGGTAGAAATTCAAGCACTACCGCAAGGGCATATGCCAATGCGATAGTTGATTATCTGCGCAATGTTAGATTTGATAAAGCAGACCACGAATCAACTGTTACCGTACAATTTAATTTTAATATCCAATAAGCTGCTGTTAATTTGCAGTGATGAATTATCAGCAAACGCTGGAATATCTTTTAACCAGGCTTCCATTATTTAGTAAGATAGGGGCTGCTGCATATAAAAAAGATATTACAAATACCATTTTACTCTGCGAAACTGTTGGCAATCCCCAAAATAAAATAAGAACTATTCATGTTGCCGGTACAAATGGCAAAGGCTCTGTAAGTCATATGCTGGGAGCGATTTTACAACGATCAGGTTACAAAACAGGGTTATATACTTCTCCTCATTTAAAAGATTTTAGAGAACGGATAAAAGTAGATGGGGAATATATTAGCGAGGAATTTGTTGTTTCATTTGTAGAAAATATTAAGAACATCTCTGAAGAGATAAATCCTTCTTTCTTTGAATTAACGGTAGTAATGGCATTACAATATTTTGCAGAACAAAAAGTGGACATTGCTGTAATTGAAACAGGGCTGGGCGGCAGGTTAGACAGTACAAATGTTATTACACCCCAATTAAGCATCATCACTAATATTGGGTATGATCACGTAAATATTTTAGGCGATACACTTGAGAAAATTGCTTTTGAAAAAGCCGGTATCATCAAACCAAACGTGCCCGTTGTAATTGGCGAGTCACTTCCTGAAACGAAAAGTATTTTTATAGAGAAAGCAACGCAATGTAATGCTGAAATTGTTTTTGCAGAAGATAGATTCAGTATCAATAGTTCAATTTTAAAAGATAATGTGTTGGAAGTGGCCGTTTATGAAACTATTACCCAACAGAAAGAGAAATACGCTCTTGATCTGAATGGAATATATCAGCAAAAGAACTTATTAACTGTGCTAACGGCAGTAGAACAATTAAAAAAGTCCGGTATTAATTTTGAAAAAGAAAAAGTTTTCACAGCATTAAACTCAGTAAAAAAACTTACCGGCCTACATGGAAGATGGGATATTATTGGGCTGCAACCAATGATAGCATTGGATGTAGCACACAATCAAGACGGGATTAAACAACTACTTCAACAAATATCTTTATGCAATTATAAAAAACTGCATATTATTTTTGGAATAGTAAAAGATAAAGATGCAAATAAAATCTTATCGCTGCTTCCTGAAAATGCAATGTATTATTTTACCAAAGCGCAAATACCAAGAGCACTGCCGGAAAATGAACTTTTAGAAAAATCAAAATCATACAATTTAAATGGAGAAAAATATAAGGAAGTAAATGAAGCGCTGAAAGCGGCTATAAAAAAAGCTGATAAAGAAGACTTAATTGTTGTTTGTGGCAGCGTTTTTATTGTTGGAGAAATAAACCCTGACAATTCCTTGTATTAAACTCCGTTTCTATTAACAATGATCCATGAACTATCAACTTACTTTCAATCTTCCCAACTTTATTAAAGAATAAAAAATACAATTGGCATGTAGTGACTGCTCAATTTTATTTTGCAATAACATTTCTATCAATTCATCAAGCGGTATTAGCTCAACCTTAATTTCTTCATTAGAATCAAGCTTTTGTTCGGTAACTTTTTTGCCACCGGTTGCCAAATAAAGTTTAGTATAATTATCTAAAACACCGGGGTTTGCAGCCACCTCCCCTACCAATTCAAATTTCTCAAATTCGTAACCTGTTTCTTCCAGCATTTCCCTTGCAATCGCTTTTTCCGGGGGTTCATTCTTTTCAGCAAAACCTCCGGGAAGCTCCAATAATATTTTACCGATAGGATGACGGTATTGTTTTACCATTACTGCCATATTATCATCAGTGATGCCTAATGCACACATTGTTTCATCAAGCTCAACAACATAATACTCAGCAATTATTTTTCCTTCAGCAGTTTCACACTTATCTCTCCTTGCTCTAAAAAAATATTTATTTGTTATATATTCAGATGATAATACCTTCCACGGTAATTGTTCACTCACTTATTGCTTTATTTACTTTATTTACCAATAATTACCAACCCATTCTTTCTCTAAGTTTTGTAATATGCGCAGCATGATGCCTGCCATGCCAGGCATACGTTCCGGCCATATCCCACAAACTTATTTTACGCTGGTGCTCAGGATGAAAAATGGTTCTTTGCCAATCGGCTTCGCTCATATTTTTCATGAGCTCAACCCATCGTGTATGTAAAGCATGCAATAAGGTTAGAGAAATATTTACAGCAAGGTTTTGAGTATCACTCAGGGTAGCCCATGCAGCTTCATCATATGGCTTAATAGTTGGATTATCTTCTGTAAGTGCAAGTTTAAATCTTACATATGCATTCATATGGCTATCCGCAACATGATGTATTACCTGTTTACCTGTCCAGCCTCCATCACGGTATGGAACATTTAGTTGATGCTCGTCTAAATTTAAAATTGCCTGCTCTAACATTGACGGGCACAATTGTATTTCCCGTAAATAAGAAGCCTTTACTTTTTCATCATACACTCCTTTATTACTAAATGGCTGGTCTTCTATTTTACCAATAGGATAACGAAGATCGGTCTCCCCAAACCCCTCCGACAGAGGGACATCGCCACCCACAAAGCCATCTTCTGATAAAGGCATGTTTATTTATTTAAATTGTAAATTAATATTTTAATTTATTTTTTGCCGGTTTAAGCCATTATTGACAGGCAGTTTATACAGGAGTTTTTATTTTGGTCTGTTTACAATTTCTAAAAGCTCAATGTCAAATATTAAAGTGGCCCCACCCGGAATTGCACCTCCTGCTCCCCTATCTCCATAACCAAGATCGGATGGGATGAATAACTTCCATTTACTGCCAACAGGCATCATTTGCAAAGCCTGCACCCATCCCTGGATAACACCACCAACAGGTATTTCCAAGGGTTGTCCTCTTTTATAAGAGTTGTCAAACTCCTGTCCGTTTATCAAACTGCCTGCATAATGCGCTTTTACAGTGTCTGTGGCTTTCGGTTTTTCACCGGCTCCCTGTTTTATTATTTCATATTGCAGGCCATTAGGCAGTTCAACCACGCCTTGTCTTTTTTTATTCTCTGCCAGGAATTTTTTTCCTTCTTCTTTTACTGCAGAATTTTTGCTGTTCATATAGGCTTTTAATTTATTTTGAATTGTAATATTTGATTGTTCAGGGGATAATAATAAAGTTTTTTTACCATATACATCATCAAACGCCTTCTTAATTAGAGCAGAGTTTACTATGGTTACCCCCTGAACATTGTAATAAGATGCAACTTGTATTCCTATAGCATAACTTAAGCTATCAATAGAATTTTTAAAAACGGGTGCAATAGCTTTTGTAGCTGTTGTTTTTGTAGCTGTTGTTTTTTTTACCTGTGCCTGTGCAACCGATACGGCAGCAATACAAATAATAAGAATCTTTTTCATTAAAAATTTTTAAAGGTTATTGATTTAATCTTCACGAAAATGTTTGCCGGTCAGGTTAATAAAAACATCCTCAAGGTTAGCTGATTTGGTAATTTTAGGCCGTTCAAAGCCTGTTTCCACCAACTCATCAATTAACCTGTCAGGCGTATCCAATGCTATTATTTTACCTTCATCCATTATGGCTACCCTGTCGCATAATTGTTCAGCCTCATCCATATAATGTGTTGTAATTATAACGGTAGTGCCTTTGCTGCGTATATCTTTTATCAGGTCCCATAAATTCCTTCTTGCCTGCGGATCAAGCCCTGTGGTTGGTTCATCTAAAAAAATAATTTTAGGCTGATTTATTAAAGTAGTTGCAATGGAAAAGCGTTGTTTTTGCCCGCCACTTAATTCTTTATATTTATTCTTTGCTTTATCTTTTAAATTTACTAATTCCAACAATTCAATAACATTCACAGGCTGATTATATAAGCCTCCAAACAGGTGGATCAGCTCTGTAAGGTTAAGACCCGGATAGAACCCTGAAGTTTGTAATTGTACCCCGATTATCTTTTTTATTTTATCAGGTTCCTTATCAAGATCAAAATTGTCAACAATTACTTGTCCGCTCGTTTTATCACGAAGAGTTTCAATAATTTCCAGCGTGGTAGACTTACCGGCGCCATTCGGGCCTAACAGGCCAAAGATCTCTCCTTCCAGTACATCAAAAGAAATTCCTTTAACGGCAGCAAAATTGCCGTAATTCTTTTTAAGATCTTTTACTGAAATGATTGTGTTTTGCATTTAATTAGTCAGCAATATTAATATATTATCACAAAAATAATTATTCAATTGATAATGCGTACACAGCAAATGATGCCAGCCAATGCTCACCACTATAATTTCCATTTGCAATATTTGGCAATGCAGAAAGTAAATGCTTCCTGGCGGATTGTATGAGTAGGGTATATAACGGGTATTGCCTGCCTAAAGCTTTAACAATTGAATACATGCACCATGTACGGCTAAGGTTTAATCCATCAAGATGTACAATCTGCAGATCCGTTCTGTCTGACACAATAGCCGGCTCTAAAATATTTTTAGGCCTTCGGTGGATCAGTTCTTTAAAAAACCTGTTGAACCATTTTGTAAATTCTGTTTTGGAAAGTACTCTTCTCATCAGGTCAGCTTCCTGCAAAGAAGGTGAAAAAAAATCAGCGCCATTAGGCTCCCACGCCAGTGCGGCAATTGTATCTTTCAAAAAATAATCTTTACTTCTTGCAATAACCATTTTAAGAAGATCTTTATCAGCAACTGATTTTGCATAATCATATGCGAATGCCAATCCAAAGGCTGTATTAGGATGCGTTCCATGCCTGATAGGATAAGTTTGCTTAGGCAAAAAATCGATATAACGCTTTACAATTAAATCTGCAAGCGGCTGTAGATTTTTCTCCCAAAGTTTTGCATCAGGATCATCCCATGTATGCAGTTCTTCGGATAATTTTAATAGCCATGCCCATCCATAGGTGCGTTCAAAAGTTCTGTTGATGGGTTTCGCAAAATAATCGGTTTCCGCTATAATATTTTTTTGAGAAATGTTTTTATTTATCACTTCACGTATATGAAGCGCTTCCGGCATTTGAGGATATAATTTTAGCAGGCGTACAAGCATCCAATGGCCATGTACTGAAGAATGCCAATCGAAACAGCCATAAAAAGCAGGATGCATTTTTGCAGGGGCAAGCAAATCACTATCACCTTCAAGCACATTACCTAATTTATTAGGATACTCCTTCTGTACGCACTTAAGCGCTAACGATGCAAAATGAGATGCTCCCTGAAGGGTAAGCTCAAACTTTCCGGAAGAATTAATTTTATACTGAACGGAATCCTGGCCTGCAGCTATTTTACTTAGGGAAAACAGCAGTAAAACAATGAATAATTTTTTTATACCGGTCATTTCTATATCTACAGGTAATGTGCCCCGTGTATCAGCATCTTTTTTTAGTAAAAATGTTCAGCAATATTAATAATATTATATTTGACAGCACCATTTTAACTGCATGTACACAAAAGAAGAAGCCTACGAAAAAGTATCACAACTGGTGGAAAGATTCTCTGATCAGGTTTCTTCTTATAAGAAAAGTGAGTACAACGAAACGCTTACCCGTAAAGATTTTTATTAAAAAATAGGGCTGATAAAAACACTTTCAAAAAAATTGCCCTTGCATGGTAATAATGAGGCAGATCTTGTAGCCAAGCTTCTTGTGCCTAAGAAAAATAATTTCAAAATTTAGGTAGCCAATCTTACAACTTTGAATAAAGTATAAATCTAAACAGGCCAAAATACCAACGCATTGCCTTAGCCTCAATCTGGCCCCAGGCTTCTTTTATTTACTTAAACCAATGTGAGAGGAAAATAATCAACGTTAATCCCTGTTTCTCTTACCAGGCAAATGTTGATTTTCTTTTTGCAATCAACATTTCTGGCAGTAACCAGGGTACTATTTTTCTAGAAAGAATTCTTTATTTCGCTATAGGTTGTCTATATTCTTTTTCTGCTGTATTCATTCAAAAATCTAATCCAAGCTCATCTTTTCCCAAATTCTAGTTTTCATTTAAAACGAGGGCAAAGGAACATCTCATGGTACTTTTGTAAAACAAACACCTTATTAATACCAATAATATGCACAACAAATTTACCTGTTAGTTTTATAAATGCACTTTCAAACCTACCAGAAACCGGAATGGGTTATCAGATAGTAAAAGTTATTTTAAAATGGAAAAATTTTGCATCATCACAAAGTAATTAATTCCGAAATTCTTATAGTGGAAGAAAATGAAAAAGTATTACCAACCGATATTGATAAAATCGAATTAGAAAAAAATAATACAGCTTCCTGCTAACTATTTAAAAATCCTTCCAGCTCTTCCATCATTTTTATGCTGCCAACAAAAAACGGGGTTCGCTGATGGAGTTCTGTTGGCTGAATATCAAGGATTCGTTCTATACCATTGGTGGCTTTACCCCCTGCCTTCTCTACAATGAAGGCAAACGGATTGCATTCATACAATAACCGCAATTTGCCATTGGGCTTATCAGTAGTTCCGGGGTACATGAAAATTCCACCCTTAATTAAATTCCTGTGAACATCAGCTACCATGCTGCCAATATAACGCTGCGTGTATGGCCCTCCATTGGAGCTATTTTTTTTCTGACATCCATCAATATATTTTTTTACTCCTTCTTCGTACCTAAAAAAATGACCATGATTTACAGAGTATATTTTACCACTTTCCGGGCATTGAATATCCGGATGGCTGAGAGAATATTCGCCAATAGAAGGATCAAGCGTAAAACCATTTACACCTCTTCTTGTGGCGTAAACAAAAATTGTGGAGGAGCCATAAATTACATAGCCTGCTGCCACCTGATTATTGCCTTTTTGCAAAAAGTCTTTAAGCTCTGCAGGCTTTCCTTTTTCGGTAACGCGGCGGTAAATACTAAAAATGGTACCTATAGAAACATTCACATCAATATTACTGCTTCCATCCAGGGGGTCGAACATGCAGATGTATTTGGAATTATTACTAACAGGATCATTAAAAACAACAATATCATCCAGCTCTTCGCTGGCAATACCTGCGCAACTTATTCCATGCCTCAGCACACCCACAAACTGGTCGTTGGCAAATTCATCTAATTTTTTTACTTCCTCACCCTGCACATTAATACTTCCTGTATCACCAAGAATATCTACCAGCCCGGCTTTATTAACCTCCACATTTACTCTTTTTGCAGCAAGCCCTATATCTCTTAGCAAGCCGGATAATTCGCCTGTTGCCTGAGGAAATGAACGTATCTGCTGAATAGTAAATTCATCAAGGGTGATAATTTTTCTGTCAACGATCATTAAGTGTTTTAATTTTAAAAATGAATAACAAATGTAAGCGCTATTGTGCAATTTTTGTTTTGTGACTTAGTTCATTCAATAAACTCCAGGAGTGAAATGTTAAATGAAAAGGATTACACTCGTCCTGTTATTAAGTAAAATTTTAAAAGGCGGTAAAAACATACGGACTATGATAACGGGAAAGGAAAAAATCGTTTACTTAAATATATTAGTACAATATTATTTTATCTTTATAAAAAGAAAAATATGGAAACACTTACAATAAATAAAATGAAGTTTGTTGTCATTAAACAAAAGGAGTTTGATAAAATTCAATTAACAGCCGCACAAAAAACCCAGCCGGTTAAAAAACTTTCTCTCTCAGCCGGCAGAAAACATGCCCTTAAACTTATATTGAAATAAAATTTCGCTTTACTACTATTCATGTGTTAATTGTAACATTTTTTGTGATTGCTAAATTTGAGATTAATAAATATGAAGGTGTTTAAGTTTGGAGGTGCCAGTATAAATAATGTAGAAAGAATAAAAAATTTAAAACCCATTTTTAAAACTTATTCAGGCGATAAAATATTAGTGATAATATCTGCAATGGGCAAAACCACTAATGCACTGGAAAACGTTGCTGAATCTTTTTACAAAGGAGAAAAAGAACAGGCATTACAATTATTTGAAAAAATAAAGCAGGATCATCTAACTATCAAAAACCAATTAACTGATAAACCGGTTAACCTGTTAAATGATTTTTTTACAGAAGTTGAATGGCTGCTTCATGATAAGCCGGTAAAGGAGTTTGACTATTACTATGACCAGATCGTTTGTGCAGGAGAATTGCTTTCCAGCGCTATTGTTAGTACGTTTTTAAATGAAGAAAATATAAATAATACCTGGATAGATGTAAGGGATATTATAAGAACTGATGATAACTTCAGAGATGCAAATGTGGATCTGAATTATACTGCCTCCAGAATAAATGTAAATGTAAAGCCTGTTTTTAATAATACAGATATTATAATTACCCAGGGGTTTATCGGCAGTACAGATGAGAATGAAAGTACAACATTAGGCAGGGAAGGAAGTGATTATACAGCAGCATTGCTTGCTAATATGATTGATGCTGAAAGCCTCACTATATGGAAAGATGTAAAAGGAGTAATGAATGCCGATCCTAAACAATTTGCTGAAGCAACATTTATTGAAGCCCTAAGCTATGATGAAGTAATAGAAATGGCTTATTATGGTGCACAGGTTATTCATCCAAAAACTATTAAGCCATTACAAAATAAAAATATACCCTTGCATGTTCGGTGTTTTTTAAATCCTGAAGTACAGGGAACATTGATCAGCAACAAACCTGTACATACTCTACCGCCTGTTATCGTTATTAAACAAAATCAGGTTTTATTAAATTTAAGCTCCAAAGATTTTTCTTTTGTGGGAGAAAAGCCAATGATAATGCTGTATGAAATTTTTGCTGCGCTTAAGATAAAACCCAACCTTACGCAGAATGCTGCCATCAGTATTTTAATTTGTATGGATGACTATCATGAAAAACTTGAAAAGCTTGCGTTTAAAGCATCTGAAATATTCGATGTGCAGATGGAGAAGGATCTTACACTGCTAACTATCCGTCATTATAATGCAGATATTATAAAGAGCCTTTCAGAAGATAAAATAATAGTGCTGGAACAGAAAACCCATGATACTATTCAACTGCTTATGAAAGGATTAAATCAATCCCACATTTATTTAATTTAAAATATAAAAATATTGTATGCTTAGCTCCGCTTTATCCCGAATATTTTGGTGGACATTTATTTTTAACTATAATAGGGAGTTTGGGAAATATTATACCACAAATCACCGGAAAACCCATAAAATTTACAAGTAAAAACAGTTCAAGCACTTTTGGTAAACCAGGGTTAGTTTTTAATACTGAAATCTCGAACAGGCAATCTGAAAAATATGCTCCAGATACATCGGTTGATGATGGCTAAACGTAAAATTAGCCTTAATGAACTTAGCAATAAAGTTGATATTACTCTTTCAAATTTATCCGTATTAAAAACCGGGAAAGCAAAAGCTGTAAGATTTTCAACTTTGGAAGCACTTTGCAAAGCATTAGATTGTCAACCAGGAGATTTATTAGAGTATAATAATGAAGGATTGAAAAAGAGGAATAAGTTTACAAGAATTAAATCTTACTCGAAAATATACTGACCATTCTTTTTTACCAATATGATCGGAATTTGCTTTTTATCTTCAAATCTGTCAAACACCTGTTTTAACTGTAAAGAGAATTGCTGCAATGCATAACTTTTTTTGGCAGCAGTGTTTAAATACTCAAGGGATTTTTTTACATTGTATTTTACAGGAAATACATGCACTGGAATAAAATCCTGCCCGTTGGCTTTGGCATAGCTTGTAATGATGTATAATTCTTCAATCTGTGGATCAGTTAAAGGTATGCACCCTACCGAAACACAACTGCCATGAATATAAATATTATCTCCGGGCCTTAATGAATCGCTTAAAATTCTGTCTGACGCATTGGGATAATTTAAGCCAAGGGAAAGGTGATACATGCTGTTGGGATTGAATTCGTTTATATAATAAAACCCTTCAGGTACCTGGTAATCTCCCTGTAATCTTTTTGGCCCCATAGTACCGCTTAGCACGCAGACTTTATATGTTTTAAACAACTTATATGGCTCTTTAACATCATTCTTAACCCAAACTTCCAGTTGTGCATCATATTTAAAAGAACGGATGTAAACATATTTCGCCGGCCATGGCAATCCTTTTTTCGCAAATTCTTTTTTTAGTATATCTTCTTTTTTATTAAATATATCAGTCGTTTTAAAAGATGCACTTTTATAATCATTGAATGATGTTTGTGAAAATGTAATTCCGGTTATAAAACCTACACAAACAAGAATAAGAAAAGTCTTTAAATATACAATCTTCATTTATGAAGTTTAGGTTTTACTAACGCAAAAATATTTGTTTTATTGCTGAATTAAAACACTGGCTGCTTGCTTTAACATCTCATGATTTATATCGTAAAAAGTGAATTTCACGTCTCACCTTTCACGTCTCACCTTCCACGTCTCACATCTCACGTTTTATAAATTTCCCCTTTCCGCCTGTTCTCTTTCAATTGCTTCAAACAATGCTTTAAAATTTCCTTTACCAAAACTCTTTGCCCCCTTTCGCTGGATGATCTCAAAAAATAGTGTGGGCCTGTCCTCAACAGGCTTACTGAAAATTTGTAATAAATACCCTTCGTCATCCCTGTCAATTAAAATTCCCAGTTCACTTAATGGTTTAAGATCTTCATCAATATGCCCTACCCTATCCAGCACCTCTGCGTAGTAACTGGCAGGAATCTTTAAAAATTCAACACCGCGTTTTTGTAATTCGGTAACTGTTTCAATTATATTATTGGTTGCTATGGCAACATGTTGTACGCCTTCACCATCATAAAATTCAAGATATTCTTCTACCTGGCTTTTTTTCTTTCCTTCAGCGGGTTCGTTAATAGGGAATTTTACAAAGCCATTTCCATTGCTCATTACTTTGCTCATCAGTGCAGAATATTCAGTTGAGATGTCCTTATCATCAAAAGTTAAAATATTTCTGAAGCCCATTACCTCTTCATAAAATTTAACCCATGGGTTCATCTGGTTCCATCCTACATTCCCCACGCAATGATCAACATATAAAAGCCCGGTCTCCGCAGGATTATAATCTGATTTCCATTCACGATAGCACGGCATAAATACACCGTTATAATTCTTTCTTTCTATAAAAACATGCACAGTATCTCCATAAATATGTATACCACTCATTACTATTTCACCTGAATCATCCCTAAGCGTTTTAGGTGTGATATAACTCTTAGCGCCACGCTTTGTAGTTTCTTCCCATGCACTTGTTGCATCATCCACTTTTAATGCAATTACTTTTACTCCATCCCCATGTTTATAAATATGATCAGCAATTTCGTTGTTTGCTTTAACAGGAGTGGTTAAAACGAAAGTGAGTTTATTCTGGCGTATAACATAACTGGCTTTATCTTTTACACCCGTTTCCGGACCGGCATAGGCCAGCGATTGAAAACCAAATGCAGTTTTATAGTAATGTGCTGCCTGCTTTGCATTGCCTACATAAAACTCTACGTAATCCGTACCTTCCAGAGGTAGAAAATCAGCGTTTGTTTCCCTGATAAGATCAGGTTGAAGAAGAGTTGTTTCCATAAAAATTATTGAGATAACAAAGATAAGAAGTAAGCTGTTAGGGGTTAGCTTTATATTGCATAAAAAATTTAATGAAGAAGATTGGAATCTTAGGTGGGGGGCAATTAGGCAAAATGTTATTACAGGCTGCGGCAAACTATCCTGCTGAAACATTTGTAATGGAGAATGATAATGAATGCCCTGCTGCACATTTATGTAACCATTTTATTAAGGGAGATATAAAAAACTTTGATGACGTTTATAATTTCGGGAAAGAGCTGAATGCAATAACTATCGAAATAGAATCAGTAAATGAAGAAGCCCTGCAAAAATTAGAAGACGAAGGCGTAAAAGTATATCCGGCACCTTCTGCCCTTAAGATCATTAAGAATAAGATATTACAAAAGGAATTTTATAAAAAGAATGAAATTCCCACTGCTGAATTTGCTGTTACCAACAATCTGAATGACCTTCCCAACCACCCTGGCCTCTTTCCTGCTATACATAAAATTGCTTTTGGTGGTTACGATGGGCGGGGAGTTATCTCAATTAAAAATAAAGAAGACTTTGTAACCGGATTTGATGAGCCTGCGGTTCTTGAAAAAAAAATTGATATAAGCAAAGAGATTTCAATAATTGTGGCGTCTAATGGAAGTGAAATCGCATTATATCCGCCGGTAGAAATGGTATTTAATAAAACATTTAATTTATTAGATTATCAGCTAAGTCCGGCAGAATTGCCTGAAGATATTGTATGGAGATTGGAAGCCATTGCAAATAAAGTGGTAAAAAGCTTAAATAGTCCGGGCATATTTGCGGTGGAAATGTTTTTAGATAATAAAAATAATATTTTGGTGAATGAAACTGCTCCCAGGGTACATAACAGCGGTCATCACACTATAGAGTCAAATTATTCATCGCAGTTTGATATGTTATGGCGAATAATGCTTGGTTACCCATTGGGAAATACAAAACATATTTTACCGGCTGCGATTGTAAATATTTTAGGAGAAGATGGATATAATGGAGAAGCAAACTATAATGGGCTTAGTGAGGTTTTACGAATGGAAAACGTTTTTGTTCATATATATGGGAAGAAACAAACTAAACCAGGAAGAAAAATGGGACATGTAACTATCCTTAGTAATGAGCGACAACAACTGATACATACCGCTCATAAAATTAAACAAGTTCTTAAAGTCATCAGCACTTAAAAAACTTTAAATTGCACGTTCCTTGTAACTAATCTGAATCATTTGAAAATCATCTCCATTATTAAATATTTTTAATGAAACTGATCTGCCAGAATATTTTTTTTAGTTGTATTTTATTAGCAGGAATAGTTTCTTGTAAAAGCAAATCTGCAGAAAAGCAAACTACACAAACGAATCAGAGAGGTGGAAGCAGTAGCGGAGGCGGCAGGCAACAGGGCCCGCAAAGGGTGGATGTAATTATTGCCATCCCCCAAAAAATAACGCAAAGCATTGAAGTGCCGGGAACATTAATAGCTTCGGAAACAACAGAAATTCATCCCGAAGTTTCAGGCAGACTCACTATGTTAAATGTAAGGGAAGGCGCCAATGTGGGCAGAGGTTCAGTAATAGCAAAGCTTTACGATGCTGACCTGCAGGCACAATTAAGAAAATTACAGGCCCAATTAAACATAGCTAACCAAACGGCTAACCGATTATCGCAATTATTAAAAATACAGGGCATAAGCCGCCAGGATTATGATATGGCTGTGCTAAATGCAAATAATATAAGAGCCGATATTTCTATTGTAAGAACAAATATTGCCAGAACTGTGGTGCGGGCACCTTTTTCCGGAAAACTAGGTTTAAAAGAAATAAGTGTTGGTGCTTATGTAACTCCGCAAACAATTATTACAGTTATAAGAAAAACCAATGACTTAAGGCTGGATTTTACAATACCGGAAAAATATATAAGCGAAGCAAAACCTGGTACGATGGTTTTTTTTAAAGTTGCCGGATCGGATGTAAGGCATGCTGCCAGAATTATGGCTACCGAATCAGGAATAACGGAAGATTCACGCAGCCTGAATATCAGGTCAAGGGTTGTAGGAAGCGATCCGGTTCTTGTACCCGGCGCATTTGCAAATGTTATACTTGATTTTGCGCCAAATTACACAGCTCTTATGGTTCCAACGCAGGCAATAATTCCACAGGCAAGGGGAAAAAAGCTGGTATTGTATAAAGATTCAGTAGCAACATTTGTTGATGTAACAACAGGGGTAAGAGATTCATCTAATATCCAGGTGCTCACCGGTATAAATGCGGGTGACACAATTGTTACTACAGGTTTAATGAGTGTAAAGCCAAAATCAAAAGTGATTATAAAAAATATTATTAAGCCAGTGCAGTCAGTGAATGATTTTAAACAATGAGTGTCGTGAAACGTGAGAAGTTAAACATGAGAAATCGACGCTTATATGATAATAAAAATCTTATATGTTCATCAATCTTAAACACAAACAACTTGACATATAGGATTTGGAATTAATTGGAACACTTTTAAACAGATGTTTTGCAATGCTTTCAAAAATGATAAATAATTAAATAAGAAGTACGGACAAATTTCACGTTTGTCGTCTCACGTTTCACGATTATGAACATCTCTGAACTAAGTTTACGAAGGCCCGTATTAGCAATTGTACTCAACCTGATAATTGTTTTATTTGGGGCTATTGGCTTTAATTATCTTGGAGTTAGAGATTATCCTGCTATTGATCCGCCAAATATTAATGTCCGCACATCTTACGGAGGAGCTAATCCTGATATTATTGAAACACAAATTACTGAACCGCTGGAAAAAGCAATTAATGGTATTGCCGGTATTAAAAATATTACTTCATCAAGCAATGCGGGTTCCAGCAATATTAATGTAGAATTTGACCTGAGCGTGGATCTTGAAGCGGCTGCAAATGATGTAAGGGACAAGGTTTCACAGGCAACACGTTCTCTCCCAACTGATCTTGAAGCGCCTCCTGTTGTATCAAAAGCTGATGCAAGCTCAGATGCAATTATTTCTATGACTGTACAAAGTGATACCCGTAATCAATTACAGGTAACGGAATGGGCAAATAATGTACTGTTAGAAAGATTACAAACCATACCCGGTGTTAGTGGCATACAGATATGGGGCGAAAAGAGATATGCCATGCGTATTTGGTTCAGGCCGGAAAAATTAACTTCTTATTCATTAACTCCATCTGATATACAAAATGCTTTACTAAGAGAAAATGTTGAATTACCTGCAGGAAAAATTGCTGGTAATGCAACTGAGCTGGCTGTTAGAACCTTTGGACGATTGAATACAGAAGATGAATTTAATAACCTTACCATTAAAAGTGTAAATGGCTCAAATGTTCGTATCAGCGATATTGGGGAAGCTGTGCTTGGTCCGGAGAATGAAGAATCGCAGTTAAGAGAAAGCGGAATACCTATGATAGCACTGGCTATTATACCACAACCGGGCTCAAATTATGTTTCTATATCTAATGAATTTTATAAGCGTTTTGAAGAGATTAAAAAAGACATGCCCGCTGATGTAAAACTTAACATCGCACTTGACCAGACAAGATTTATTAAAAAATCAATTTCAGAAGTAAAGGAAACATTACTAATATCTCTTGGTTTAGTTATACTTGTTATCTTTTTATTTTTCAGGGATTGGATAATTGCTGTTCGCCCTTTAATTGATATACCTGTTTCTCTTATAGGTGCATTTTTTATAATGTATATCTGTGGATTCACTATAAATGTGCTAACCCTGTTGGCAATAGTTTTAGCAACAGGCCTTGTTGTGGATGATGGTATTGTGGTTACGGAAAATATTTATAAAAAAATGGAAGCCGGAATGGGTAAATGGCAGGCCGCAAGAGAGGGCTCAAAAGAGATTTATTTTGCGGTAATTGCTACATCCATCACACTTGCATTTGTTTTTCTGCCTATTGTTTTTCTTGAAGGTTTTGTGGGAAGATTATTCCGCGAATTTGGGATTGTGGTAGCAGGCGCAGTATTGATATCTGCGTTTGTATCATTAACCTTAACACCTGTATTAAACGTAAAGCTCAGCAAAAAAGATGTCCATAAACATTCCTGGTTCTATAATAAAACCGAACCTTTTTTCCGTGGAATGGAAAATGGATATACCAATCTTTTAAAAAAATTTATGAAGGTAAGATGGGTTGCTTTTGTTATTGTAGCAGCGTGTGGTTTTATAATTTATTTTATCGGGAAAGATATTCCTTCAGAACTGGCGCCAATGGAAGACAGGAGCCAGTTTCGCTTGCAGGTAAGCGCTCCGGAAGGAACTGCGTATGATTATATGGATAGGTATATTGATAAGTTAAGCAATTTTATGCTCGATTCAGTACCTGAAAAAAAGACTGTATTATCCATAACAGCTCCTAGTTTTATAAGCGGAGCCACCAATTCCGGGATGGTTCGTGTTTCATTAGTAGATCCCAAAGACAGGGATCGCTCCCAAAAACAGATAGTTGAAATGATTAACCGTAATCTTCCAAAATATAATGAAGGAAGGGCATTTGCCATTGAAGAACAAACTATTTCTGTAAGTCGCCGGGGTGGCCAGCCGGTACAATTTGTAATTCAGCATAATGATTTTAATAAATTAACATCCATTCTGCCTAATTTTTTAGAAGAAGCTAATAAGAATCCCATTTTCCAGGGCGTTGATGCAGACCTTAAATTTAATAAGCCTGAACTTCGTATAAATGTAGACCGGTTAAAAGCAAGTGAACTTGGTGTTAGCGTAGAAGATGTTTCACAAACATTGCAATTGGCGTTAAGTAATCGCAGGCTTGGTTATTTTACAAAAGAAGGAAAGCAATACCAGGTAATGGGACAGGTTGACCGCAGTAACCGCGATGACCCCAATGATCTTAGGGGACTGTATGTTCGTAGTTCTACAGATCAAATGATAAGCCTCGATAACCTTGTTACATTTGAAGAGGCCACCAGCCCTGCAACCATTTATCATTTTAACCGTTACAAATCAGCAACCGTTTCTTCCGGCCTGGCTCCCGGAAAAACAATAGGTGATGGAATTGAAGCTATGGAAGGAATTGCAAAAAAAGTATTAGACCCCACTTTTGCCACAGCACTTGCAGGCAGCAGCCGTGATTATAAGGAAAGCTCAAGCAATACATCTTTTGCTTTGTTTCTTGCGCTTGGTCTTATTTTTTTAGTACTCGCCGCACAGTTTGAAAGTTTTATTGATCCCTTTATTATTATGGTAACAGTGCCCCTCGCTATTGCCGGTGCATTATTATCACTATGGATATTTGGCCATACACTTAATATATTTTCACAGATTGGAATGATAATGCTTATTGGTTTAGTAACTAAGAATGGCATTCTTATCGTTGAATTTGCAAACCAAAACCGTTTAAAGGGAATGGGGAAAACAGAAGCTGCCATTTATGCATCGGGTCAGCGTTTACGTCCTATACTTATGACGAGTTTAGCTATGAGCTTAGGAGCATTGCCAATTGCACTATCATTAGGTGCAGCTGCAACCAGCCGGGTGCCTTTGGGAATTGTTATTGTTAGCGGTATTATGTTTTCACTTGTACTTACTTTATTTGTAATACCGGCAATGTATTCATATATGTCGTCCAATAAAAAACGCAGTGAATTAGATGAAATTGAGGTAACGCCACAACATGTTTTAAATTAAGAAGCCCCCTCTATCTATCCGCCCGCTGGCGGAAGGAAAGGAGAAGATTGAAAAGTAGTTTATATTTCAACCTGATAAAATAATTAAGTATAAAAATGAAAATGCTGAAAAATAATTTTTTTAATAAATATAAGGCCCTTCTCACGTCTCACGTCTCACGTTTCACGTTTCACGTCTCACGTCTCACGATTCTAACCATTTTATTTTTCATTAGCGATCTTAAGGCACAACAAATACTAACACCTGAAGAAGCCATTGCCACTGCATTACAAAACAATTATGAAATAAGATTATCCCGGAATGATTCTATTATATATGCAATAGATCACTCTTATGCCAATGCCGCTTTTTTGCCAAGGGTTAACGGAGATGGAGCCCTGATATTTAATAATAACAATCAAAAACAAAAGCTGGCTGATGGTACCGATAGAAAGGCAAGCGGCATAAGATCCAGAAACCTAAATGCATCAATAGATCTGAACTGGGTTTTATTTGATGGATTTAAAATGTTTGCAACACGTGATAAGCTGAGGGAATTTCTTTTGCTTGGAGATCTGATAATCAAAAATCAGATCATAAATATTGTTGCTGAAGTAATAACTACGTATTACAACATTGTAAAGCAAAAACAGCAATTAAAAGCTGTGGAAGAACAGATGCAATTAAACAGGGAGCGCCTTAGGCTGGCTGAAGTAAAATTAGAAGTGGGATTAGGCATAAAGCCCGATGTACTGCAGGCAAAGTTGGACCTTAATGCACAAATTGCTACTCAATTAAGGCAGCAAACATTAATTGCACAAATTAAGGGAGACCTTAACAGGCTGATGGCTGTTGATAAAGGTGTAGATTATGAGGTGCTTGATTCAATTCCGATAGATACCACGCTTACATTGTCAGAAATAAAAGAAAACATTGTCCAGAGCAATCCGGAATTATTGTTAACCCGAAAAAATATTGACATTGCAAATATCACTTTAAGAGAAAGACGTGCAGAAAGGTTGCCCACAGTTTCATTTACCTCTGCATATAATTTTAGCCAGACTAATAATAATAGTGTTATTAATAATTTCAGTACCTTATATAACCAGAATAAAGGATTCAATTACGGGCTTACTGCCACCGTTCCCATATTCAATAACTATATCGAAAAAAGAAACATAAGGCAGGCACAGGCTGATATTGATTTCAGAAGGCTGACTTTGGAAAATCAAATGTCGTTGCTGGTAACAAATGTTGAAAATACTTTCAGGGCTTATGAGTTGCAAAAAAGACAACTATCATTGGAAGAAGCCAATATTGTGCTTGCAAAAGAAAATGTTTTTATTGCTTATGAAAGATATAAGCAGGGCGTAACCACATTTTTAGAATTACGGGAGGCACAAAAAAGCCTTGAAGATGCTTATAACAGGTTGATAGCTGCAAGGTATGATACAAAGGTTGCTGAGATAGAATTGCTAAGGTTACGGGGGGATTTGCTGAGAAGACAATAGTTTTATAATCAGAAATGTAACATGTCAGAAACAGAAATTAAATATAGCAAACTTCAAACTTTTTCAGTGGGAATTATTATGGGCAGCGACAGTGACCTGAAGGTAATGGAAAATGCTGCGAAAATTTTAAAAAAGTTTGAAATAGAATTTGAGCTTACCATAGTTTCTGCACATCGTACACCATTACGTATGGTAGAATATGCAACTACAGCAAAACAAAGAGGATTAAAAGTTATTATAGCAGGCGCTGGCGGGGCAGCACACTTGCCCGGGATGATTGCATCACTCACCACATTGCCTGTTATTGGTGTTCCCATAAAATCATCCAATTCAGTGGATGGCTGGGATTCTATATTATCAATTTTACAAATGCCGAATGGAGTACCGGTGGCTACCGTAGCGCTTGATGCTGCAAAAAATGCAGGCATATTAGCTGTTGAAATATTAGCCGTTTCGGATGAATCCCTTTCTGAAAAATTACTCGCATACAAAAAAGATATGCAGGAAGATGTGATCGAAAAAATAAAAAAAATGAAGGGAGATTGGACTAATGGGTTCGATCAGTAAATAATTAATACAACCACCAGGACAGAGGTCGCAAAGTATCACAAAGAATTATACTTTATACTTATACCGTAGTGCATCTTTCTGTCTTACGGCCTTTGTGGCTCAGTTTCTTTTATAATACAAAATTGCTGTTGAAACGTTGATGAATTATCATAAACAATGTTGAGAAAATCCTTTCCCCACGTTGCATAAAAAGGCATAAAGTTTTCCACCCTTTCCTGTAAGATACCACCGGGAAATAAATTTAATTTTAATTTTTTTAACTGATTTTGATATGAGACAAATTTTCTTTTTTCTGCCCGTAGCATTTTAAATTCCAGTTCAGCTAACTTCTTTAAAAGCTTTGCCTGTAGGGCATCTACGTGTTTTATTAGTGAAGTATCAATTTCTGTAACAGCAGCACCTATCTCTTTATAAACTGATTGTATCTGGTGCTTTTGTTTTTCTAAATTTAATTTGTGAGATGTATTTTTTCTTACTATATCTTTCAGCAGTTCATCTTCTGATTTAAAAATATCATTGTCTGTAAGTGAAAATTTTTGGATAAGGGAGTTTAATTTTTCATTAATCAATAAGAAAGAATTTCTTAAAACTAAAACAGGAAGTGGGACCTTATAATGATCAAACATTTCTTTTAATTCAAGCCAATAAGCAAGTTCTCCCCCGCCACCGATAAATACCAGGTTTGGCAAAATGGTTTCCTGGTATAAAGCCCTTAAAATAACATTCGGACTAAACCTTTCCGGATGATTAATTAATTCGTTCTTTAATTCCTCTTTTGTAAACTGTATAATGGTGTCATGGATTTTATAAAGGTCCTTTTGTTGAACAATCCTGTTCCTGATATTATCTTTTAAATAAAAAAGATTTATTTCTCTTGGGTGAGCCTGCACTTTATAATGCTCCGCTAATTTCTCTGAAGTTTTAGTTACGATTTCTGAGGGCTTATTTGAAAAAATATCGTCTACAAAAACCGGGAGCATGGCTCTTTTTAATTCAGCATCATCAGGTAATAAAATAATTAATCCCTGTTCACCGAATAATTTATTTACCAGGCAAAAACAGGCATCCTGAATTGTTCTTCCTTTTACATAGCAGTTCTGCAACAAACCAATTACTTCCTTTCCAAATGGTTCTACAGTAATCTGACCTTTTATCTTTTTAAGGATATTTAATAATTCATCATCTACTACCATCCTGCCCACAGCGCCTGTTTGCGGTGTTTCCCACTTATATTTCTCACCATTTATAAATACTTCTCCCAATTCTTCCAGATCTGCATCTTCGCTGCCTACATAAAATACGGGTATAAATTTATACCCGGGCAGCTCACGATTTAGTGCGTCAGCCAATTTTATTGTATGAATTATCTTATAAATAAAATAGAGATGGCCCGTAAAAATATTAGGCTGATGCGCAGTGCAGATGGTGAAAGTATTTTCTTCCTTTAATGCCTGAATGCTTTCTTTTACTTTTTCAGAAGCCTCAACTGTACGATATTGTTGCTCTAATTGTTCAACTAATAGTACCCTGTTTGTATTGAATTTTTTTCTTGATGTTATTGCATTTTTTATACCCTTTATATCCGGAGAATGCTTATAAAAATTTTGAAGCGAATTATTTTGAGAAATATAATCGGTTACTATTTTAGAAAAATAGCCTGTCTGTTTGCAAGAAATATATGAAGCTGAAAAAGAGTTGGACAATGTAATTTTTTTATCACGCAAAGGAGCAAAGTTAAGTAAGACGCAAATTAACAACAGTATCCTGTAAATCCCATTAATCCAATAAACCTGCCTGCCGGAAGGCAGGTCCTGGTTCAGACAACTTCTCCTTCCAGGTCATAATCATAAGCATTGGTGATCTTCACATTTACAAAATCCCCTATAATTAATTTTTTGTTGCTTTTTATTATTACTTCATTATCCACCTCTACACTGTCAAATTCTGTACGCCCCAAATATTTTCCTGCCTCCCGTTTATCAACTATTACTTTATATACTTTATTTACTTTTTCTACATTTTTTCTATAACTGATTTCCTGTTGAAGCTCCATTATTTCCTCAGCTCTTCTTTGTTTTTCGTCTTCAGGAATATTATCGGATAAATGATACGCAGATGTTCCCTCTTCATGAGAATAAGAAAAAATACCTACCCTGTCAAACTGCATTTTTGTAAGAAATGATTTTAATTCTTCTACATCATCTTCGGTTTCTCCCGGAAAGCCACTTATTAATGTTGTGCGCAAACATATACCCGGAATTTTATTTTTTATTTCACCAATAATGTCTTCCATTTCTTCCCGTGTAATTTGCCGCTTCATTGCTTTAAGCAATCTGTTACTGGCATGTTGCAGGGGCATATCAAGATAGTTACAGATATTTTCCCTTACACTCATCGCATCAATTATTTCCACCGGAAATTTAGAAGGATAAGCATAGTGCAGCCGGATCCATCCAAGACCGGAAATATCAGCTAATGCATGTAATAATTTTGGAAGTTCTCTTTTCTTATAAATATCCAGCCCATAATAAGTAAGCTCCTGTGCGATGAGCATAATTTCCTTTACCCCCCTTTGCACTAATTTTTTTGCCTCATCAACTAAAGATTCAATGGGGCGGCTTACATGCTTCCCTCTCATTAATGGTATTGCACAAAACGAGCACGTTCTGTTACACCCTTCACTTATTTTAAGATAAGCATAATGATTTGGTGTGCTCAGGATTCTTTCCCCAATTAATTCTGCCTTGTAATTAACATTAAATTTCTTTAGAAGAAAAGGCAATTCCATGGTGCCAAAGTAGGCGTCAACATCAGGGATCTCCACTTCCAGGCTATTTTTATAGCGTTCACTTAGGCAACCCGTTACATACACTTTGTCTAATTTTCCGCGGCGCTTTAATTCTACCTGCTGTAAAATTGTGTTTACACTTTCTTCCTTTGCTTTATCAATAAATCCGCAGGTATTTACAATTACAATATTGTGATCTCTTTTGTTTTCATGAACCACATCATAAGCGCCTGCTGTTAATTGCCCGCCAAGCACTTCGCTATCAACCAGGTTTTTACTACAACCAAGTGTAATGATGTTAACCTTATCTTTTTGTAAGCTTTTTGTTTTCATTGTAATGCCGGCAAAGGTAAGTAAAAGCCCCCTGCCCCCGAAGTGGGAACTTAGATCGTTATTCTTTTATTTTGTGATAAACTATTTAATTGAATGTGTTAACTCCCTTCCCTTCGGGAAGGGCCTTAGCAGTGTCTTGATCTTTTACACAGAATTATTGGGATGGGCCTCAAACAGTGTATCTACAAATTCTTTTTTATCAAATACAAGAAGATCAGTAGCTTTTTCCCCGACCCCAATAAACTTTACAGGTATTTTAAATTGATCAGCAATTGCCAGTACTACTCCGCCCTTTGCTGTTCCATCTAACTTGGTTATTGCAATAGCTGTTACTTCTGTGGTCGCTGTAAAATGTTTAGCCTGTTCCAAAGCATTTTGACCTGTACTGCCATCTAAAACCAGTAGCACTTCATGTGGTGCATCAGGCTGTACTTTATTTATTGATCTTTTTATTTTACCAAGCTCATCCATCAAATGGGCTTTATTATGAAGCCGACCGGCAGTATCAATTAAAATAACATCAACGTTTTTAGCGATGCCGCTTTGTACTGCATCAAAAGCAACAGCACTCGGGTCAGCGCCCATACTGTGTTTTACTATCGGAACATTTGCCCTTTCACTCCAGATAGTTAATTGATCAACAGCGGCTGCCCTGAAAGTATCTGCAGCTCCTAATAAAACTGATTTACCTGCTTGTGAAAAATTATGAGCCAGCTTACCAATAGTTGTAGTTTTTCCAACACCATTTACACCAACCACTAAAATAATATGAGGTTTATGTCCTGATGGCAGCTCGTAATTTTCGTAAGAAGTATCACCTGGAGAATCCACTAAAAGAGATTGAACCTCCTCTTTTAAAATTGAATTTAATTCTGTTGTATTTATATATTTATCACGGGCAACCCGTGCTTCTATTTTATCAATAATCTTAACGGTAGTATCAACTCCTACATCAGCACTTACCAATGCATCTTCTAAATTATCCAGCACCTCTTCATCAACGGTACTCTTACCTGCAATTGCCTTTGTTATCTTATCAAAGAAACCTGATTTTGTCTTCTGCAGACCTTCATCTAAAGTTTCCTTTTGTTGTTTTTTGCCTAACAGCTTATCAAATAGTCCCATACCCCTTACCCCCTAAAAGGGGGATTTTGTTTTAGATTGTTTAAAAATAAGAGTGTATAATTTTAATATCATTTTCGGAAGTCCCTTTAGGCCTGCCCGACTAAGTCATTCAGGCGGGGATTTAGGGTTTAAACAAAAAAGCCATCCACATTTAGGCGAATAGCTTTATAAATAATTTATTGCAAAGTTTAGCTTTTCAAAAAATCCTTCACTTTGTCCTTGTGAACTATACTTTCCTTAAAAGTATATGAACCGGTTTTAGGACTGCGGACAGTGCGTACAACTTTTGTCCAGTTCTTTGCTTCTGCTGCTGCTTTTTGATCCTTTGTTTTAATCGCTGTTTTAGCTGATTTTGCCATTGTTATTTAATTTCTTTATGAAGAGTAACTTTCTTTAATGTTGGATTGAATTTTTTTAATTCTAACCGCTCCGGGGAATTCTTTTTGTTTTTTGTTGTAATATAACGGCTTGTACCGGGAAGACCTGAAGTCTTATGCTCTGTACATTCCATAATTACCTGAACCCTGTTGCCTTTCTTAGCCATATTATACCTTTTTAATTATATTTTAGAACCGTTTTGTCTCATTTCCTTTATTACACTATATAGCCCATTTTTTGCAATTGTACGGATGCCCTCTGTAGATAATTTTAAGGTTATCCATTTATCCTCTTCTGCTAAAAAATAACGCTTTGTTTGGAGATTAGGCAGGAACCTTCTTCTCGTTTTAATGTTAGAATGGGAAACTTTGTTACCTGTAATCGGTCTTTTACCTGTAACCTGGCATACTCTGGACATATAATTCCTTTTTTTCGGAGGGCAAAGGTAAGAAATAATTGATAATAATGTAATGAAAAATGGAGAATTTTGCCAAACCCCAAGGCTAAAAATGAAACTTATAAGATTTTTATTCGTTCCTATGGTTTTATCCTGCAATTGCTTTGCCACGGATATCCCCATTACAAAAGGAATGGTGATTACTAAATCAGTAAAGATCATAAAGAATAAGTATGCAATAAACGGTTACGATTCTTTAAAACAAAGCGTTATTATAATTGAGGGTAATAATATAACAATTGATTTTAACGGTGCAGAATTAAAAGGCTCCAATGATAAGAACTACCCTAACGAATTTTACGGCACTGCAATTATTATTAAAGGTGGTAAAAATATTGTATTAAAAAATGCAAATATCCACGGATTTAAAGTGGCTGTAATGGGGAGAAATGTTGAAAATCTTACCATTCAAAATTGCGATTTCAGTTATAATTACCGGCAAAAATTGCACAGCAACAGGTTACGGGAAGATGTGAGTGACTGGATGAGTTATCATAACAATGAAAATGATGAATGGCTGCGATATGGCGCAGGAATTTATCTGCGTAATTGCAATAAAGCAACCATACGAGATAATAGAATAACCGGCGGACAAAACGGATTACTGATGACAGGCTGCAATGATGGAATGGTTTATAATAATAATTTCTCTTTTAATTCAGCGCTCGGTATTGGAATGTATCGCAGCAATAGAAATAAAATCCTTCACAATCAACTAAACTTTAATGTAAGAGGCTATAGCCATGGCATATTTAACCGGGGACAGGATAGCGCAGGGATCCTGGTTTTTGAACAATGCAATGAGAACACATTCGCATATAATTCAGCTACACATAGCGGAGATGGCTTTTTTCTTTGGGCTGGTCAACATACAATGGATACCGGCGAAGGCGGATGCAATGACAATATTATTTATAAAAATGATTTTTCTTATGCACCAACCAATGGTATAGAAGTAACATTTAGCCGAAATAAAATCATTGATAACATAATTAAGGAATGTGATAATGGTATTTGGGGAGGTTATAGTTTTAATACACTTATTAAAAAAAATAATTTTGAAAAAAATAACGTGGGGATTGCAATTGAGCACGGGCAAGACAATAGCATAAAAGATAATATGTTTAAAGGAGATAAAACAGCTATAAAATTATGGGCAAGAAAAGAACAACCCAAAGATTGGGGATATGCAAAATATCGTGATACAAGAAGCAGAAATTATATGATAGCCGGTAATGAATTAGTTGCCAACCAAACGGGAATTGATATTGCCTTAACATCATATATTGATTTATTAGGTAATTCTTTTTCTAACGTGAAAACACCTTACAAGATCAACAATAATGTATCAGATTTGGATAGCACTACATTTTCAAAATGGATTGATACAACGATCAGTATAAACATTCCAAAAGTTCCGTCATCACCTTTTAAATTAAAAATTCCTGAAGGCCGAAAAGAAATGCGTATAACTCAATGGGGACCGTATGATTTTCGTTATCCTATTCTATGGCTTGCCAATATTGACAGTTCCGGAAAAATGTTTTTTGATATACTTGGACCAAAAGGGAAATGGACAATTAAAAATTCTAAAGGAGTAAAAAATATTTCTGCCAACTCAGGAAATTTCCCCTCATCCATCACAGCAGAAAAAATAAGTGATGATATTGTAATAGATGCCCTATACACTGGCGAAAGTTTTACCTCACAGTTCGGCAAAAAATATCCTGCTAACAAACCTTATACTTTTTCTTTCAGAGAATTTGATCCACAGATAACATGGGATGTAAAATGGTACAAATGGGATCTATCTCATGACCCTAATAAAAATTATGAAGTTTTTAAAGAAGTGCTCGCAGCAACTCCTGTAAAAACTGAAATTTCAAAAAAACTTGATTATACCTGGTGGGGAGGAATAGGTAAAAACCTGCCGGCAGACTCGTTTGCAACAGTTGCCACCGGAATTTTGCATGTACCAAAGGGAAAGTATGATCTTGGCATTACAGCAGATGATATTGTGAAAGTTTTTATTGATGGAAAACTTATAATTGATTTCTGGGATGCAAAAAAATATGTTTACGATGAAGGTACACACCACAGTACTATAATAGAGCTCGATGGTAAAAAACATAATATCAGAGTTGAGCATGTTGAAAATGCCGGATATGCCACGCTGATTTTTACTTTGTCGCCTCTTTGACATTATTGTCATTGGGTCATTAAGTCATTATGTAAAACCACATAATCAATGACATATTTAATCAATGACCTGACTAATGACTTAATGACTATTAAAAGAAAAAGGCATAAAATATGTAGGACTATCTGGTATGGAAACATTCAGCACAATATTAAATGATGAAAAACCTGTATTGGTAGATTTTCATGCAGAATGGTGTGGTCCCTGCAAAATGATGGCACCGGAAATTAAACGATTTGCCGAAAGCCATAAGGAAATTAGAGTATTAAAGGTTGATATAGACAAGAACAGGGCAACTGCTGAGCAATTTAATATACAGGGAGTACCCACTCTGATCCTTTTTAAAAAAGGAAAGGTTTTATGGCGTCAATCAGGGGCAATGAATGCACAGCAACTTTCAGGTATTGTAAAAAGTAAATTATAAATGGCATCACATCATATCATTTCTGCTTTTAAAGGAGGGATGGCATTTAGCGCTGAACTGAATGGCCATTCCGTAACCATTGATCTCAATAAAGAACGTGGAGGTAATAATACAGGCCCGCAACCTAAGGCTTTAATGCTTGTTTCGCTGGCAGGATGTACAGGTGTTGATGTGGTGATGATATTAAATAAGATGAGGGTAGAATTCTCTGATTTTTCAATTGATGTTGATGCAGCATTAACAGAAACAGAACCTGCAGTGTATCATACTGTAAAACTGATCTATAACATAAGAGTGAAAAAAGATGAAGAGGCAAAGGTTGAAAAGGCTGTAGATCTGTCACAAAATAAATATTGCGGTGTCAGCGCTATGTTCAGGGCATTTGCTAAACTTGAAACGGAGATAAATTTTTTATGATTCAAAACTTTGAAATTACTTTCCACATTTCATCTGCCACTAACTGATTGCCTTTGTCATTAAGATGAACACCATCTCGTGTTAATATGCCCCTGTCTTTATTTTCAGTATTGATCCTGAGATTATACTCCCGGAAGATTTTTCTTAAGTCAATCAATGGTAGATTATTTTTTACTGAAAGCCCCCTGATAATATTAGTATATTTATTCAGATCTCCATCCTGCTCATTTGTAAGATCGGTTTTTTCGCCAATAACAGCAGGTGTACAGAGGATCGCTTTAATATTTTTATCAGCCAGTTTTTTTAAAACAGCAGTATAGAATCTTTCAAACTTATCAGCATCTGTGCCGGTGCCAAGGGTACGCTTATGCCATACATCATTCACGCCAATAAAAATTACCACCAGGTCAGGGTTTTTCTTCAGCACATCATCTTCCAGCCGTAAGTACAAGTCATAAATTTTATTGCCGCTGAAACCCGTACCGGTTAAATCATAATTATTTATATTATTTTTCTTCAGCATGGAATCTATCTTTACGATAAATCCTGCCGGCTTAACTGCCAGCTCTGTTATTGAGTCTCCGAAAAAAATGACGCTTTTCTTTTTCTGCACAGTACCTGACATTAATAAGAGTACACAAAACAATATTAAAATGTTTTTCATACCGAAAGGTAAAAATAATTTCTATGATGTTTTTTTATTAATTTTCTCACTCAAAATTACTTTACAAAAAGTAAGTAATTCTATCATTAAATAATCAGCTATGAAAAATCTTTTAAGTAACGCTAGTCTTCTTGTCTTAGTTGTTATAGGTTTTCAAGTACCGGCAAACGGACAAATCTATCATGTGGCGGAAATGAATACCAAACAAATCCAATTATTAGATAAACAAAAAACCGTTGTAATTCTACCTGGCGGAGTTCTTGAACAACACGGTCCTTTTATGCCTTCTTTCAGCGATGGGTATTTAAACGAGCGGCTCAGTCGAGATGTTGCAGACGCAATTGTTGCTCGTCCAGGTTGGACAGTGTTGATGTTTCCTACAATTCCACTCGGCACAGGCGGAGCAAATGAAATCGGTTACAAAAATATTTTTTCGGGAAGCTATGGCATCCGGGCCTCAACTCTCAGAGCTGTTTTTATGGATTTGGCAACACAACTTGGTGATCAGGGCTTTCGCCACGTTTTTATAATTCACGGCCATGGTTCTCCCCTACACAACCAGGCATTGGATCAGGCAGGAGATTATTTTCGGGATATTTACGGAGGACGAATGGTAAATCTTGATGGGCTTGAGCCGAAACCTACTGCTGACTTGCCACCTTTCCCAATTCTTACTGACGCAGAACTTGCGGAGAACGGATTAGATATTCATGCTGGTATGTCAGAGCTAAGCCGGTTGTTGTATATCACCCCTCATCTCGTGGAGAACTCTTACAAAACGGCACGTCCATTCTCTGCACAATCAATGAAGGAGTTAATTGATATTGCAAAGGGTGATTCATGGCTTGGCTATTTCGGATCCCCACGGCTGGCTACAGCAGCAAAAGGATCGCAAATTTATCGAAGACGATCTGCACAACTAATTAATCTGACGTTAAAAATACTGGATGGTCTTGATGATCGGACAGTGGCACGCTATGCTGATGAAGCACTTGCTGATGCAGGTGAGTTCGAGGTTTCCAAAGGTTCTATCACCCGTGATGAGGAGATCAGAAAAAAGCAAACAGAATGGCTAAGAAAGAGGGGATTAAAATAGGCATTATTTTAACCGAGAAGGCGGGTACAAGGTAAATTACATTTGGCGTTTCACAAAAGTGTTAAGACCAATGGACATTCTGAATTGACTTCAGGTTATAGTGGTTTTAATCCGTGTTGCACTTTGAACTGATGGATCATGGAAATGTGCAGTTGATGTACTGAGTCCTGAACCTTAAAATAACTATCTCTTATTTTTAAACTGCCAGTGAGTATGCTTAACATAAATCGGTTCATTATAACAGATATTGTAAACA
>MWVW01000020.1_pt1 | contig 41628 bp, 37 predicted proteins | sample 1047191 | NCBI WGS metagenome assembly MWVW01 (sample SAMN06349985, study PRJNA376086) | soil metagenome | isolation source: MtG22-5 sample Antarctic (ecotone) | place: Antarctica
TCATTATTAAAATGCCTGAAATCGCGTATAAAACCAGGAGATCGCAAGCTGATACGGCTGGCTTTTGAAATGGCTGTCGATGCTCATAAAACCATGCGCAGGAAAAGCGGCGAGCCTTACATTCTGCATCCTTTGGCTGTTGCCCGCATTTGTGTAGATGAGATAGGTCTCGGCGTACGTTCAACTATTTGTTCATTATTACATGATACCGTAGAGGATACAGATGTTGGCCTGGATGATATACAAAGAGAATTTGGAACAGAGATAGCAAAGATTGTTGACGGTTTAACAAAAATCTCCACAGTTGTTGATGTCAATGCATCGCAACAGGCCGAAAACTTCCGTAAAATATTACTCACACTTACGGACGATCCAAGGGTTATCATCATTAAATTGGCAGACAGGCTGCACAACATGCGGACACTCGATAGTATGAAAGGAGATAAACAACTGAAAATATCTTCTGAAACGGTATATGTATATGCACCCTTAGCACACCGCATGGGCCTATACAATATAAAGACAGAGATGGAAGACCTGGCGATGAAATATTTAGAGCCTGATGCTTACAAGGAAATAGCAAGAAAATTATCAGAGACCAAGAAAGACCGTTCACGATATATCAATGAATTCATTAAACCGCTAAAAGATAAACTGGATTCAGGGGAGTTTAGTTTCGAAATATATGGAAGACCAAAAAGCATTCATTCCATCTGGAACAAGATAAAAAAGAAGGGTGTGGCCTTTGAAGAAGTTTATGATCTGTTCGCTATCCGTGTGATACTTGACTCGCCTCCGGAAAAAGAAAAAGAAGATTGCTGGAAAGTGTACTCAATGATCACAGATGAGTACACACCATCGCCTGAACGCTTGCGTGACTGGCTTAGCAATCCTAAAAGCAATGGTTACGAAGCTTTGCATACAACTGTGATGGGTCCCTATGGTAAATGGGTGGAAGTACAGATACGCACCAGGCGTATGAATGAAATAGCTGAGAAAGGACTGGCTGCTCACTGGAAGTATAAAGAAGGTGGCGGCGATGAAAGCCGTTTTGATAAATGGTTTAACCAGATACGTGAAGTACTCACTACACAGGACACTGATTCAATTGACTTTTTGCAGGATTTTAAAACAAGTTTTCTTGCAGAGGAAATTTATATATACACACCAAAGGGCGATGTAAAAATGCTTCCTGTAGGTGCTACTGCTTTAGATTTTGCATTTGCAGTACACAGCGAGGTGGGTGGTAAATGTATTGGCGCCAAAGTGAATCATAAGTTAGTGCCCATCAGTCATAAGTTGCGAAGCGGCGACCAGGTAGAGATCATCACATCAAATAAACAAAAACCATCTGAAGACTGGTTAAATTTTGTGGTTACTGCAAAGGCCAGAACCAAGATCAAAGACTCCCTGAAAGAAGAGAAGAAATCGGTGGGCGAAGAAGGTAAGTATACATTGCAGCGCAAACTTGAAGGATTAGGTGTTGTTATGAATGTGCACAACATCGATGAGATCGTAAATTTTTATAAACTGAGTTCACACCTTGATCTTTATTACCAGGTTGCTATAAAAAATATTGATCTGAGGGAATTAAAAGAATTTAAAATCAGTGGCGACAGGCTTGATGCACCTAAACCCATAAAACTTCAACCTGAACCAAAACATGACCTGCCGGGTACACTTTCCAAAAAAGAAGCAGAACTGATCATTTTTGGCGAAAGCAGTGATAAAATAATGTACAATTTAGCTAATTGCTGCAAGCCTATTCCCGGTGATGATGTATTCGGTTATGTAACGACCGGCAAGGGATTGACCATACACAGGACAACATGCCCCAATGCTTCAAAATTACTTGCCAATTATGGGCACCGTATTGTAAAAACCAAATGGGCAAAGAACAAAGAAATTTCTTTTTTGACAGGATTAAAAATCATTGGACTTGATGATGTAGGTGTAGTAAATAAAATTACTAATCTTATATCAGGCGAATTGAGAATAAATATTAATGCTTTAACTATTGAGGCCAAAGAAGGCAGAATGTAAGGCTCGCCGCTTTTCCTGCGCATGGTTTTATGAGCATCGACAGCCATTTCAAAAGCCAGCCGTATCAGCTTGCGATCTCCTGGTTTTATACGCGATTTCAGGCATTTTAATAATGAACGGTATTCACGAAGCATCAGTTTTTTTTCCTGCTCATCATTCAATGTATATTTGGGTATCTGGGCTACAGTTTCCATCGTTACGAATTTACTGCTTTAGTGCCAACCCTTCAATGGTGTTATTAGATCAGAGGCTGACATCACACCTCATCTTATTTTATTTACGTTTGATGACTTAACAGGGTTTTAAAATTTAGTTTTAAATAAACCTTTCGCTTGTCCCTGAGCCTGCTTTTTTAACAGCGCAAACTTTTTATTGCTTGCCTAAATCAACTACATTTGCAGCCCCGAAAGCGGGTGTGGCGAAATTGGTAGACGTATCAGACTTAGGATCTGACGCCGCGAGGCATGGGGGTTCGAGTCCCTCCACCCGCACTTTTATAGGAAAATAATGCTCAATGTGTTACAAGCAATTCATCAAATCATTCACCAGATGAACGTTTGTTTGTTCCATATTGGGCATTGAACATTTATAAATTACAAACATGGCTTCAGTTACACAGCAGGAAGTTGCTCCTCTTCATAAACAATTAGACGTTACGATCAATAAAGAAGATTACCTGCCTTCTTTTGAAAAAGCACTAAAGGACTATAGTAAGAAAGCCAATATACCAGGATTCCGGAAAGGAATGGTGCCAGCCGGGCTGATCAAAAAAATGTATGGCAATTCTTTATTTGCTGATGAAGTATTACGCATGGTAGACAAGGAAATCGTCAATTATATCAAGGCGGAAAAACTGGACATATTTGCTCAGCCACTGCCGAAAGAATTCAACCTCGCCCAACTTGATGTAAATAAGCCCGATAATTATACCTTTTCCTTTGAAGTAGGAATGAAACCTGATTTTTCATTGCCTGATTTGCCTCACTTGAAAATCAATCGGTATAAAATTGATATCACAGAAGACATGGTGGATGAAGAAGTGGAACGCCTGCGAACCCGCCACGGCAATATGAGCGAACCGGATGCTGTAACCGGTGATGATAATGTGCTCAATGTATTATTTACAGAGACAGATAGAGAGGGCAGTGAAACAGAAGGTGGCATCAAAAAAGATAATTCCTTACTGGTAAAATACTTTAAAGAAAGTTTCAGGCCATCGCTCATAGGAAAAAAGAGTGGCGATGAAATACAATTGGAACTTGAGGAGGCTTTTGAAGGCAAAGAAGCTGAATGGATATTAAATGATCTTGGATTGGATAGTGCATCCGGCAGGCATTTTAAATTGTCAATCACCAAGGTAGGATTAGTTGAAAAAAGAGATCTTAATGAAGAATTTTTCAATCAACTTTTTCCAGAGGGGAACATCAATTCCGAAAAAGGATTCAGAAATGCAATAAAACAGCAGTTGCAGGGCCAGTGGGATGCTGAAAGCCGCAATCAGCTTCATCACCAATTGTATCATTTATTATTAGAAGGCACTCAAATAGATTTTCCCAATGATTTTTTGAAACGATGGATAAAAACCCAGGGCAAGGACGCACAGCAAAAAACAGACGAACAAGTGGAGCATGAGTTCCCCGAATTTTTAAACCAATTGAAATGGACATTAATCACTGATAAGATTCTTTCAGAAAATAATATCAGCGTAGAGCAGGATGAAATACGACAATTTGCCAAACAACAATTACTGGGTTATATGGGTATGGCAGCTCTCGATGAAGAACAACAATGGGTGAGGGATTATATAGACCGGATGATGAAAGACCGGAAATATACAGAAGATGCTTATACAAGAATTCAGACTCAAAAAATGTTTGACTGGGCTGAAACCCAGATCAATGCCACAGAAACACCTGTTTCGAAAGAAGAATTCATTCGTATGAATGAAACACATAAACATGAACACCACGAATAAGCTGTGAATTGATAATGGAAAATGGAGAATTAGATGACTATCCTCTCTTTTTTATTTTGAGGTACCAAAGGAGAACTCCTTTCTAACCGGTTTACGAAAAAATCTTTAGGGAGTTACATTCTAAAACTTCCATTCATCATTTTCATTTCCTTATTGTGCCCTTTTGTCGCTTTTTTGGAATAGCATGGTATTTGGTACAGCCTAATCCATTAAATTGCCTTAATTAATTAATTGACGATATGAGTTTTCAGTCTGAATTTGAAAAATATGCCGTGAAACATCGCGGTATGTCAAGTAATACATTGCACAGCTATGCCTCTCATTTAGTAACTGCACTTACACCAAATATAATTGAAGAGCGCCCAATGAATGTAGCGGTAATGGATGTATACAGCCGTTTGATGATGGACCGGATTATCTTCCTCGGTTATCCTATAAATGATGAAGTTGCAAATATCATCACTGCACAGTTGCTGTTCCTGGATTCCAGTGACCGTACCAGGGATATCAATATGTATATCAATTCACCAGGTGGCAGCGTGTATGCCGGCCTTGGAGTATACGATACGATGCAATATGTAAGTCCTGATGTGGCAACGATCTGTATTGGAGTGGCTGCATCTATGGGTAGTGTATTGCTCGCTGCTGGTACCAATGGCAAACGGGCAGCGCTGAAACACAGCCGCATCATGATGCATCAGCCCAGTGGTGCTATCGGCGGACAGGCCACTGACATAGAAATAACTGTAAAAGAAATTCGAAAACTCAAAAGAGAGCTTTATGAAATTGTATGTCATCACTCAGGTGTTTCTGTAGAAAAAGTGGAATCTGATTTTGATCGTGATTACTGGATGACGGCAATAGAAGCTAAAGAATATGGACTTGTAGATGAAGTATTGTTAGTGAATCCAAAAAAAGATAAAAAAACTGAAAAGAAAATAAACACTAAAGATTAAAGAGATGAGCTTAAATGATCTGTTACATAACCATATGTTAATGCAACCACAACCCAACCCAGGTGAACCAGAGCATGAAGAGGAAGAAAAGGAAGAGCGGGCTGAAGTGGATACAAGAATGCTTTATAAGCGACTGGAAAAATATTTTTATGAAAGCCGCAGTATTTATTTGTGGGGTGTGGTAGATGATAAATCGGCCAAAGATGTGGTGACTAAACTTTTATTGCTTGAAGCAGATAAGCCTGGTGAAGAGATAAGGTTCTTCATAAGCAGCCCGGGCGGCTCGGTAACCAGTGGTATGGTTATATATGACATGATGAAGATCATAAAATCTCCTGTGAGCACTATTTGCATGGGTCTGGCTGCTTCCATGGGGTCTATTTTATTGAGTGCAGGGGAAAAAGGCAAACGTTTTATTTTTCCACATGGAGAAGTAATGATACATCAACCCTCACTGGGTGGGCATATACAAGGGGTGAGCGCAGATATGGAGATACATGCTGAGCAAATTTTGCGAACCAAAGAAATGGGGGCCCGCATTCTGTCAGAAAATACCGGTCAAACAATAGAACGTATCAGAAAAGATTTTGAGCGTGATTATTGGATGGATGCAGAGAAGAGCATTGAATACGGTATAGTAGATAAAATAATAAATAAGCTTTAATTATACCGCAGCATCCTCTTTAATTTCTGCGCATTGATTTATAAATCTTTATTGCACTCATAAGGATAATTATAAATGCAATAAGACCAGTTAAGCCCCAAACAAAACTTAAGTTTTGTTTTACAGTAGCTAGTAATATTATAGCCACAAGAAAGATGGTAGCTACTTCATTCCAGATACGTAACTGTTGCGAACTATATTTAAAAATACCGCTCAGTTGTTGCCGGTACAAAACGTGCAATGTAAAGTGGTAAGCATAAAGAGCAATTACAAAAGAAATTTTAATTATCAGCCACTGAGGTGTTGCCCCCAAATAATACCATAAGAAAGATCCGAGAATAGCAGTAAATATAGCAGATGGCCAGGTAATGCCCAACCAGAGCCGCCTGATCATGATTGCAAATTGTTTTTGAAGAATGGATCTTTCAGGCTCCGTTCTCTCCTGGGCTTCGGTATTGTAAACATAGAGGCGCACTATATAAAATAAACCTGCAAACCAGGTGACTATGAAAATGATATGAAGTGCTTTTATGTATAAATACATGAAAAAAATAAAAATGAAAATTAAACAAGAACAAATAAGTAAAATTTTCTCACAGGTTTTCAAATATTTCTATCGATTTTTGAATTAAATTTCAAAAACCATTTCCCTGTTTCCGTTTATATAATCTTTTACCCACTTCGTCATTGTATTGATCCACAAAGGATGTATATTAAGACAAGGAATCAAATCGAACTGTACACCTCCTGCTTGAAGAAAAATTTCTTTTCCTTCCTGTCCCATTTCTTCAAGGGTTTCCAGGCAGTCTGATACAAATGCAGGGCAAACCACCAGTAGTTTCTTCACTCCTTCACCCGGCAATTGTTTGAGCCGCTCAGCAGTATAAGGTTGCAGCCAGGGATCCCTACCCAGTCGTGACTGAAAAGAAAGACCAATCTTTTCTTTTTGTATGTGTAATTGTTCGGCCACCAGGTTAGTTGTGACGCGGCATTGATGGCGGTAACAAAAATCATGGGCAGGTGAAGCAATTTCGCAACAATTCTTCACTTGGAGGCAATGTTGTTTGGTAGGATCGCATTTTTGTATATGCCTTTCCGGTATACCATGATAAGAAAAAAGAATCTGGTCATAGTCCTGCTCAATGTATGATCTTATACTATCACTTAGTGCATGTATAAATTCATCATTTTTAAAAAAAGGTTTGATAAATGTAAGCTTGAATGAATAGTCCCCTTTTTTATGTTGCTCTTGTGCATATGCCACTGCAGTTTCATAGCTGCTCATGGCATAATGAGGATAAAGTGGAATAAGAATGATTTCTTCCAGGTCAGGAATAGATGAAACCAGGTTGTCAAAAGCTTGCTTTGGAGAAGGATATCCATAACGCATTGCAATAGCAACAGGACTTTCAAGTTCTTTCATCAATGCAGCTTGCTGTTGCCGGCTAATCTCAATAAGAGGTGACCCTTGCTTTGTCCAGATAGACCGGTAAGCTTCAGCCGATTTAGGAGCCCGAAAAGGAATAATGATTCCTTTTACCAACAAACTTCGTAACCACCAGGGTTTATCAATGACCCTTTCATCCATTAAAAATTCATCCAGGTATCGCTTCACATCTTTCACTTTTGTACTGTCCGGCGAACCCAGGTTCATTAAAATAATAGCCTTTCTTTCATACATAATGGTGCGCAAATGTAATAAGGGATGTACAACTGATTCTTCAAAATGTTCTATTTGATATATGACGCTTCTATCAAAGAATCAACTCTTTTGAAATGACACGTGCATGACGAAAATTAATCCCTGGTTCAATCTCACCAAATTACTTTTGCTACAGATTTGATTACAATAACAGATGGATTTACATTTCTCTAAAAACATATCAAATTTTTTTGTAGCAGGAATTAACTATAAAAAATCTGATGCTTCTGTTCGTGGTCAGTTTGCAATTAATAAAGATCAATATTCCACTCTCCTTGAATCTGCGCCTCTTCAAGGTCTTTCAGAGTTATTTATTCTTTCTACCTGCAATCGTACAGAAATCTATGGTTTTGCCACAAATGCTGATCAGCTTATAGATTTGCTTTGCTCTCAAACTATTGGTAATGCGGTTGATTTCAGAAATTCTGCTTATATCAAAAATGGAAGAGATGCCGTTGAACATATTTTTGCAGTTGGTGCCGGACTTGATTCTCAAATCCTGGGAGATTACGAGATCGTCGGACAATTAAAAACTGCTGTGAGGCTTTCCAAACACAATGGGTTTGTGGGTAATTTTACGGAGAGGTTGATCAATTGTGTATTGCAGTCTTCCAAATTGATTAAAAATACTACCTCGTTAAGCGGAGGCACTGTATCCGTTTCATTTGCCGCCATTCAATACATACGAAACAATATTATTGATCCTGCTACTAAAAATATACTGTTATTGGGTGTAGGAAAAACCGGTAGCAATACATGTAAAAATCTTGTAGATTACCTGGACACAAAAAATATTACATTAATTAACCGTTCCCCGGAAAAAGCAAACGATTTGGCGCAGAAACTGGGATTGCATTCGGAACCAGTACTAAACCTTACACGGGAAATTAAAAAAGCCGATATCATATTAATTGCTACCAACTCCGCAGAGCCAATTATACTGAAAGAACATCTTGAAGGCTGTGGTCAAAAATTAATTATTGATCTTTCCATTCCCTATAATGTTGAACAGGAAGCAAGGAAATTATCAAATATCAAACTTATAAATGTAGATGAGCTTTCTAAACTCAAAGATGAAACACTTAAAAAGAGAGAAAGTGAAATACCTAAAGCAAAGCATATTATTAACGAACACCTTGAAGAGTTTTATGATTGGTATGAAATGCGTCAGCATGCACCCCTGCTCAAAGATCTGAAAGGAAAGCTTAAAGAAATATATGCAGATCCTCTTTACATCCGCCACCCCCTTTCCTGCGCAAAAAAGATAGATGTAGAGATTCAACGTGTAGTCAATGATACTGCGGGAAAAATCAAAATACAGAATAAACGGGGTTGTCAATATATTAATGCCATTTCAGAATTTATAAGTGCCGGATAATGGCACGAAACATTTTGCGCATTGGCACCCGTGATAGCCAGCTGGCGATATGGCAGGCTACATTAGTTCAAAATTTATTAAATGAAAGAGGTGTTTCTTCAGAGCTTATTTATATAAAAACTGAAGGCGATAATAATACAGTTACCCCGTTATATGAATTGGGCGTTCAGGGAATTTTTACAAAAACTTTAGACACTGCTTTATTAAACAACCGAATAGATGTGGCCGTACATTCAATGAAGGATGTGCCCACCAAGTTGGCACAAGGAGTAGTACAGGCTGCAGTATTAAAACGTGCCTCTTATAAAGACATATTGGTTTATAAGGGACCAAAAGAATTGCTGGAAGAATTATTAAACTTGAATAAAAATGGCGCTACTCATAATTCTCATTACTCTAATCCCAATTCAACATTCACTATTGCCACAAGCAGCCTGCGCCGCAAAGCTCAATGGCTGAATCGCTATCCACATCATGAGATCGAAAACCTGCGGGGTAATGTGAATTCCCGCTTGCTAAAACTCCGGGAAAATAATTGGAACGGCGCCATCTTTGCCGCCGCAGGATTGGAGCGCATAGAGTTACGGCCAACCAATTCAATTGACCTGGACTGGATGTTGCCGGCTCCTACCCAGGGTGCAATCATGATAGTGTGCAGAAAAAATGATGATACTATTTTTAAAGCCTGCCAATCTTTAAATGATACCGAAACTGCCTTGTGCACTAAAATTGAAAAAGATTTTTTACGGGTATTAATGGGCGGATGTTCTACCCCTATCAGCGCTCTTGTTGAAATAAAAAATGATAAGCTTATATTCAAAGGAAACATTTGCAGCGTAGATGGAAAACAAAAAATAAATGTAGAAAAAGAAATGCATCTCTCTGACGGTGCAGTGCTTGGAGAAATAGCAGCACAGGAGCTTTTAGCTAAAGCTGATGCACAACAAATACTTGGTGAGATTATAAATGCAAGAATTTAAACTACGTATATTGAGCACCAGGCCTTTGGACAAAGAAGTAAAGTCAGAGGCGCAACAGGCAGGAATACTCCTGGAGGAAATGTCTTTTATAAAAACTAGTCCTGTTCAAAATCCTCAATTATTTGAACAAATAAAAAGTTTATCAACGCAACATCTTACTGTGGCTTTTACAAGTATGAATGCTGTGGAAGCTGTCGTGAATCATATCAGCAGAGATGTTGACTGGTATATATACTGTATAGGTGGTACCACCAAACGTTTAATTGAACAAAAATTAGGAATTGACAAAATAGCCGCCACTGCTGAAAGTGCCAATCTTCTTGCTGAAAGGATGATGGATGATGGAATAAAAAGTGTTGTTTTTTTTTGCGGAAATATCCGGAGAAATGATTTGCCTGATAAGTTGCGATCAGAAAAGATAAAAGTAGACGAAATCATTGTTTACGAAACCACTGAAATGCCGGAAACACTTACAAAAGAATATGACGGCATTTTATTTTTCAGTCCAAGTGGAGCACACAGCTTTTTCAAGTTGAATAAACTATACTCGAAGACCCAACTTTTTGCAATAGGGAAAACTACAGCAGAAGCATTAAGGAAGTATACCAATCAGAAAATTATTATTTCTCACTCTCCCGGCAAAAAAGAATTAACCAGGCAAGTCATAGATTATTATGCCACAAAAAAAATTCATCGATGACTTCATTGAAGAACGACCTGTTATTAAGAGCACTTAGAAAAGAAAAAGTAGAACGTCCTCCCGTATGGATGATGCGCCAGGCGGGAAGATACCTCCCTGATTATATGAAGTTAAAGGCGAAGTATGATTTTTTTACACGTGTGCAAACACCGGAACTGGCAACTGAGATTACACTTCAACCTATAGATCAGTTAGGTGTTGATGCCGCTATTATTTTTTCAGATATACTGGTTATACCCCAGGCTATGGGTCTTGAAGTGCTGATGGAAGAAGGCCGGGGGCCGTTATTACCAAAAGTTATTCAATCCAAAGTAGATATAGATAGATTGAATACTGATAATGTTGAACAACATTTGAAATATGTTTTCGAGGCATTGAAACTTACTAAAAGCGAATTGAACAGGGGTGTTCCACTGATAGGTTTTGCTGGTGCTCCATGGACCATACTTTGCTATATGACAGAAGGTAAAGGGAGTAAAACCTGGGGTAAGGCTAAACAGTTTGCCTATACACAGCCGACACTGGCGCATCTTTTATTACAAAAGATCACAAAAATCACAATCGACTATTTGAAGCAACAGGTATTAGCAGGCGCTGATGTAGTACAGGTATTTGATAGCTGGGCAGGTGTGTTGTCACCTGAAGATTTTAGAATATTTGCTCAACCTTATTTATTGCAAATTGCAGAAGCACTCAAAGATATTGCACCTGTAATATTATTTCCCAAAGGTGCCTGGTATGCACTTGACGATTTAAGTAAAAGCAGCGCTTCTGGTTTAGGGATCGATTGGTGTGTAAGCCCGCAGGAAGCAAGAATACGAACAGCTAACAATATTACATTGCAAGGCAATTTTGATCCTGCAAAATTATTAGCACCAATACCTGAAATAAAAAAATGGGTTGGAGAAATGATTGATGGTTTTGGTTCACAAAATTATATAGCCAATCTGGGTCACGGCATCACTCCTGATGTACCTTTTGATCATGCAAAAGCATTTGTAGATGCAGTGAAGGAATACAGCCTTTCGCCACTGGCAGAGAAGTTAGACGATAAGTTTTAAATAAACACAAAATTGTAATCATAACAAGGATGAATTTTGAATTAGATGATGGTTGGTATATCATGAATTTTTAAATACTATGCTTTAAAAATGAACGAACAAAAAGGCGGGATAGATTTAAGTTCCTCAGTTGGAAAGACAGAATGGATTAATTACATCCATGCGCTACAAAACACAATTTGCGTGGCTTTGGAAAAAGCAGATGGCAACGCTACTTTTACAGAAGATGTTTGGACGAGACCGGAAGGTGGCGGCGGTATAACAAGGATGATCAGGCATGGCTCTGTATTTGAAAAAGGTGGAGTCAATACATCTGTAGTATATGGTGAGGTTACTTCCGCCATGCGTTCACAATTAAAAAATATTTCACTATCCAATGAACCGCTTACATGGTGGGCCTGTGGTATTTCACTCGTTCTTCATCCTGTAAATCCATTTGTACCAGCAGTGCATTGCAACTACCGCATGTTTGAACTTTACAAAAATGAAAATGGTATTCAAAATTCTCCAACAGGGCACAAAGAGATAATTGACCAGTGGTTCGGAGGTGGCACAGACCTGACACCTTATTATTTATTTGATGATGATGCCAGACATTTTCATCAGGCATATAAAAATGTTTGCGATCAGTATGATCCTGCAATTTATTATCAATTCAAAGAGGGGTGTGATAATTATTTTGTAAATACCCATCGTAACAATGAGCGACGTGGCATCGGTGGAATATTTTACGATTATTTACGGCCTGATAATGCAAGGGATGTAAACTATTATATGAACCTGGGGCAGGCATGCGGAAATGCTTTTTTGGATTCTTACCTTCCCATAGTGGAGAGGAGAAAAAATATGCCTTTTTCACCTGAAAATAAATATTGGCAGGAAATAAGAAGAGGCAGGTATGTGGAGTTCAATTTGATTCATGACAGGGGAACTTTATTCGGATTAAAAACCGGTGGGCGCACAGAAAGCATTTTAATGAGCCTGCCCCCTTTTGTCCGTTTCGATTATGATTATCAACCAGGTAAGGGAAGTGAAGAAGATAAGTTATTGCAAGTTTGCCTGCATCCTAAAAGTTGGGTCTGATGCAAAGAAAATGCAGAATATAAAATATTTAAGTTTTACAATTTTGAATGAATATTTATGTATCTAAAAAGAAGAAACAGAATTTTAAGGCAATCTTCTTCAATTCGATCTCTGGTTTCCGAAACCATTTTGACACCAAATGATTTCATAGCTCCCTTATTTATCATTGAAGGAAAAAACGAACAATCAGAGATCTCATCCATGCCCGGTTATTTCAGGCGTTCTATAGACCTTACAGTAAAAGAAGTAAATGAGCTTTACCAGCTTGGAATCAAAAGCATTTTATTATTTGTAAAATCCAGGGATGGATTAAAAGATAATAAGGGTACAGAAGCCCTCAATCCTGATGGATTAATGCAACGAAGCATCAAAGCCATCAAAGATGCTGTGCCCGGAATGTTGATCATGACTGATGTGGCATTAGATCCCTTTTCATCTTTTGGGCATGACGGCATAGTAGAGAATGGTGAAATAATAAATGATGCAACAGTAGAAGTGCTGGCGCAGATGAGTGTAAGTCATGCACAGGCAGGTGCCGATTTTGTAGCCCCCAGCGATATGATGGATGGACGAATTGGAGCCATTCGTCAGGCATTGGAGCAAAACAATTTTACGAAAACAGGTATCATGGCCTACAGCGCCAAATACGCTTCCTGCTTTTATGGGCCATTCAGGGATGCCCTGGATTCTGCACCGGGGTTTGGCGATAAAAAAACATACCAGATGGATTATGCCAACCGTATAGAAGCAGTGAAAGAAGCATTGATGGATGTGGAAGAAGGAGCAGATATTGTAATGGTGAAACCAGGTTTGCCGTATTTAGATATAGTACGAGAAGTAAAAAATGCAGTGAATGTGCCTGTGAGTGTGTATAATATAAGCGGTGAGTATGCTATGATAAAAGCAGCAGCTAAAATGGGCTGGCTCGATGAAGAAAAGGCTATATTGGAAACATTGACTTCAATGAAAAGAGCCGGTGCTGATTTGATAGCCACTTATTTTGCAAGGGATGCGGCGAGGCTGATAAGTTAACCCATTGTTGATGTACTTAGCTGTTGTGCTATTATTTGGCTTTACTTGCGTCGCACACTTGTACGTCAGGTATTATAATCAGCTATTCAAAACCATTTTTTCATTATTGACCATTATTATTCATTATCATGGATATTTCAAAAAGCAAGGAACTTTTTCAAAGAGCCCAGCAAAGTATTCCCGGTGGCGTTAATTCGCCGGTAAGGGCTTTTAAAAGTGTTGGCGGCACCCCCATTTTTATTCAAAAAGCAGCAGGGGCTTATCTGTACGATGCAGATGGCAATAAATATATAGACTACATTAATTCATGGGGGCCCATGATCCTTGGCCATGCCTATGAACCTGTAGTAAAAGCAATACAGGAAAAAGCACTGGACAGCACTTCTTTTGGTGCACCAACAGAGTTGGAAATAGAAATGGCGGAGCTCATCAAAAGCATTGCACCCAATGTAGACCTCATTCGCATGGTAAGCAGCGGCACAGAAGCATGTATGAGTGCAGTTAGACTGGCCAGGGGCTTTACAGGCAGAAATAAGATCATCAAATTTGAAGGATGTTATCACGGTCATGCAGATAGTTTTTTGGTGAAGGCCGGTAGCGGTGTTGCCACATTCAATATTCAAAATGTACCTGGTGTTACGGCAGGGGTTTCTGTTGATACTTTAACTGCACCATATAATAATTTGGATGCTGTAAAAAAATTGATCGTTGAAAATAAATCCCAGGTAGCTGCTATCATTATAGAACCTGTAGCGGGTAACATGGGTTGTATCATCCCCAGGGATGGTTTCCTCCGGGGATTGCGTGACATCTGCAGCGAAGAAAAAATTATTTTCATTTTTGATGAAGTGATGACAGGTTTCCGTTTGGCATTGGGCGGTGCACAGGAAAGATTAGATATTGATGCTGATTTAATTACTTATGGAAAAGTAATTGGCGCTGGTATGCCTGTTGGTGCATTTGGAGGAAAATTAGAGATCATGCAGCATATTGCTCCCCTTGGAAATGTATACCAGGCAGGCACTCTGAGCGGAAACCCTTTGGCTATGATCGCCGGCTTTACGCTGTTAAAGGAATTAATCAGCCACCCCTCAATATACCAGGAGCTCGATGAAAAAACCCTTTATCTTAAAGCAGGACTAAAAAAACTATTAGAAGCTGCGGATACTCCTTTCGTCATTAATCAATTAGGCAGTATGATATCCCTACATTTCAGTAACCAACCTGTGGATGATTTTACTTCTGCAGCTGCTGCAAACAATGTATTATTCAATAAGTTTTTTCATGCTATGTTGAAACGTGGAGTTTATTTGCCGCCTTCTGCTTTTGAAACGTGGTTTTTAAGTAATGCATTATCCTACAAAGACATTGATCATACGATAGCCGCAGCAAAAGAAAGTCTGAAAGAAATATTATAGTGGAAATATTGGATTCAATGCAAAAAGAAAGTTATAATACCTACCAGGATTAATACTATACCGCTGATTCTTTTTTCATTGTGTTCAATGAAATCTGCACTTAATAATTTGACACCCCTATAACCCAGGTTTACCAGCAGCAAAATACCAGATATACTCACTATGGCATAAATAACAGCGAGCAGGATTACCAGCCCCATGCCATAGGCACCCGCTGATAAAAACAAGCTTTCCACTTCCAGGCAGGGAGATAAAAACATCATGATCACAAAAATGAAAACCCAGTTGCGTCTCGATCGTTTAATTGCAGCTACATCATTTTGTATATTTCCATGATGATGAGGAAGATTTACTGTAAAATAAATCAACCCGAATACGATGAGAAGAATCGAAGAAACTATATAAATTATGTTACCATAATTTTCTTCCAGCTTTTTTCCAATAATTCCTAATACAATTCCAAGAGCCACAGTTCCTGTTACATGCGCCAGGGCTGCAATAAAGGTAATGCTGCTTACTTCTTTTTGTTTCCATCCCTCAGCTTTGGCCACAGCAACAAGGGGCAGCCAGTGATTAGGTATCAAAGCATGCACCATAGCTAATAACACAGTACCGGCAATAATTGAAAACATTAAGAAAATTACAAAATTGTATATTAATGGTGGTTATTCACTTAAGAATGTATTCAAATATTTTGTTTTAAAAAATATACATTATCGCAGCAGCAATTCGCAAGGTTTTAAACCTGTGTGTTTTTTAAATGCTGTGGAAAAATGTGAAATTGAAGAATAGCCTAATAGAACAGAAACCACAGTTACACTTAAACCTTTTTCATACAAAAGATATTTGGCATGCTCCATTCGCTGGCTTTGGTAGAAATCAAAAATTGTTGTACCAAAAAGTTCTTTAAAGCCCTTTTTTAAATAACATTCATTCATTGCCACTTTACGGCTTAATTCTTTGATCGTGATAGGCTCTCCAATGTGTTGAATCAGGAGATCTCTTGCTTTCATTACTTTTTCCCTGTCAGCTTCGTAAGCAAGAAATTTACATGTAATGGTATCAATTTGTTTTTCACCCCACATGCAATCAAGGCTGTATAGCAATAATATTTGCGTTTGTGCATTTACATATATATTTTCAAGCGTATCAGAATAACTATGGTTGAGTAATCCATTCAATACACCTCGTGTTTTATTGCAAAGGGGAAGTTTTCTTGAAAAAGCTGTTTGATGACGGAAGGCAAGAATATCTTCACTGATTGACTGTTTATTCAGCCGTGAACTCACAAATTGATTAATTAATGTGGAGCTAAAAACAAAACTCAATATATCCACACTTTCTACTTCTTTATTACAGTTTATTACTTCATGAACGGGACATCGAACACAACTTTGTTGCTGATGGCGGCAATACATATTGCCCGTAACACAAAAACGCAACTCCAAATAATTTTGATGCTGATCAGAAGGCTCATAATGATAATGTAGCATTCCTGCATCTTCGTTCATCCATCCGTCAGGCTTTGCAAATCGCCTGATCGTGTATTGAACGGTACCCGGTATATGCTGACCTGTCTGATAAATCAGTGTATGGTCAGCAGAAGCCTGGTCTATTTGATTGAATATAGTTAGCTCCTGCATGGGCATCAAAATTAAGGTTTAAACAGCAACGTCTTTGTCAAAAGGATGTAAACTCTATTTGGGATTGTTTCTTACTTTCGCCTCATGCAGTCGGACAATCAAACGGTACAGGACTTTCAGCATACACTTGCTGCTGAAACTTCCATCAGTGGGGTAGGAATTCATACTGGTCAAATAGTGGAAATGCTGCTTAAACCTGCTGAACCCAATACCGGCATTGTATTTCAAAGGGTGGATCTCGAAGGCAGACCAACTGTGAAAGCCGATGTGGATAACGTGGTTGAGACCACAAGGAGTACAACCATTGAGTCTAACGGTGCAAGAATAAGCACAATTGAGCATTTGCTTGCAGCATTGGTGGGCTGCCAGGTAGATAATGTATTGATAGAACTCAATGGGCCTGAAGTGCCAATACTTGATGGAAGCGCTTCTCCATTTGTGGATAGTATAGAAAATGCTGGATTAAAAAAGCAAAACACACCAAAAGTTTATTACACGCTGCAACATAATATTTCATTCAGCGATGAAGGAAAAAAAGTAGAAATGGTAGCTCTGCCCTATGATGAATTCCGGATCAATACTTTGATTGATTTCAATTCACCTGTATTGGGTACGCAGCATGCATCTATTAAACATATCTCAGATTTTAATAAAGAAGTGGCTCCCTGCCGTACTTTTTCTTTTTTTCATGAATTGGAATATTTAATAGAGAATGATCTGATAAAGGGTGGAGATATTAATAATGCCATAGTAGTAGTAGATAAGCCGGTAACGGATGAACAGGTACACCGTATCGCAAAAGTTTTTAATAAAAAAGATGTCAAAGTGAATGAAGGAGGTTTTTTAAACAACCTCGAATTAAGATTTCCAAATGAACCCGCACGGCATAAGTTATTAGATGTTATTGGTGACCTCGCCCTGGTGGGATATCCTTTCAAAGCCCATATAATTGCAAACCGCCCCGGCCATTCCAGTAATGTGGCTTTTGCAAAAAAGATAAAAGAACATATAAAAAAATATAAACACCGTCAGCAGGTACCTGTTTATGATCCCACAAAACCTCCTGTGTATGATGTGCATGCCATTGAAAAAAAACTACCCCACCGTTATCCGTTTTTATTGATCGATAAAGTAATTGAACTCACCGATAAACATGTGATTGCCATAAAAAATGTAACCTATAACGAACCTTTTTTCCAGGGGCATTTCCCTGGTAATTGTGTATTTCCGGGGGTTTTGCAATGTGAAGCACTGGCCCAGGCAGGTGGTATATTAACGATACCTGAAGATCCCGATCATGTCTATGACACTTATTTTTTAAAAATTGATAATTGCAAGTTCAAAAATAAAGTGGTGCCGGGAGATACAATGATTTTAAAAATGGAATTGAGCAACCCTGTACGTCGTGGCATTTGTGAAATGAAAGGGACTATTTTTGTAGGCGACAAATTAGTGGCTGAAGCTGATATGGTTGCACAGATCGTAAAGAAACCCAAAGCAAAAGAATGATCTCACCACTGGCATCAATACATCCTAATGCACAACTTGGCGACAATGTTACCATCGAGCCATTTGTCGTTGTTCATGATAATGTGGTGGTTGGTGATGGATCTCATGTTATGTCTCATGCAGTGTTAATGCCATATAGCCGCATAGGTAAGAACTGCCGAATCTTTCCCAGTTCTGTAATTGGTGGTATACCACAGGATTTAAAATTTAAAGGAGAAGAAACTACCGCGGAAATTGGCGACAATACAACAATCCGTGAATTCGTTACAATAAACAGGGGCACAAAAGACAAGTGGAAAACTACCATAGGCAGCAATTGTCTTGTGATGGCTTATGCACATATTGCTCATGACTGTATTATTGGCAATCATGTGATACTTGCCAATGGCGTACAATTAGCAGGGCATGTGGAGATAGGTGATTATGCCATTATTGGTGGACTAGCGGGTGCTCATCAGTTTACTCGCATTGGTGCCCATACTTATATTGCAGGACACACTGTAATCAGAAAAGATGTACCGCCATACATAAAAGCGGCAAGGGAGCCTATGTGCTATATGGGCCTCAATATAGTAGGGTTACAAAGGCGTGCTTTTCCACAGGATCAGATCGATGTCATTTCCAAGATCTACCATCTCCTTTTTGTAGGTAATCACAGCATTTCTAAAGCACTCAATTTAATTGAGGAACAAGTACCCGAAGGAACATTAAAGCAAGAGATTCTCACTTTTGTGAAACAATCGAGGACAGGTATTATCAAACGCTATGCAAAAAATGGTACGGATGCAGATCAAGCTTTCTGATGCCGGCAAGCGATTTAACCGTGAATGGATCTTTCGGAATACAGATTTAGAATTTAACACAGGAAATGCATATGCCATTACCGGCCCTAACGGCTCGGGGAAATCCACTTTGCTGCAAATTATCGGCGGTATGCTGCTTCTTAGTGAAGGCAGTATCCGTTTTCTAAAAGGCAATGCAGTCATCCCTGAAGAAAAAATATACCAACATATATCATTTTGCGCCCCTTATCTGGATGTAATTGAAGAAATGACCCTTTGGGAATTTTTTAAGTTTCACAGCAAATTCAAAAAAATTATTGCCGGTTATAATGCTGAAAGAATAATAGAAAAGCTTGAGCTGAGCAAAGCGAGACAGAAGCAAATACGCAATTTTTCTTCTGGTATGAAACAAAGGGTCAAACTGGGACAGGCTTTTTTTTCGGATACTCCAATCCTTTTGCTCGATGAGCCGTGCACCAATCTTGATGCTGATGGAATAGAATTATATCATCAACTTATAATTGATCATTGCCAACAACGTATCGTATTTGTCAGCTCCAATGATATTGCTGAATACAGCTTCTGTAATCAAAATATAAATATGGCAGAACTGAAGAAGTGAGGTATTCATCACAGTTTTACCGAAGCCTGCCTTTGTGTTTTTAAGTTTATGCTCCAGTGCAGCTTATTCACGTTTAAGTTCATGAAAGGCTTTTCAATAAGGTAAAAAAACAAAGCTGATGTTATGAGTATGATTACTATGAAGTAAATAAAATAAAAAATAATATAGCTGCTATCACCAAGATAGGCACCGGACTTCAGTAAAATAGAGCCGAACATGGATATGATGGCAAAATGAACCAGGTAAATGGAATAACACATGCCTCCGGTAATTATCAATGGTTTGGCTGAAAAAATTCGCTTCATCCAATCATTGGTAAGTACAATATGTACAAGCAAAATCATGGAGACCAGCTCTTTGATTTTTAATGAGGATGATTTTATTCACATAAAAATCTGCCAGCATAATGCCTCCATAAAACCAGAAAATACATGAAAACACATTACCCACACCCTTCCAGTTATAATAGAAATAATAGATGCTTAGTAAGATGATTAGGCCATGAATGATCCAGCGTAAAACATGTGGCCGTATAAAAAATATTGTAGCCAGCAAAGGTGCAATAATATAGAATTGCACCTCCACTTCCAATGTCCATGCATGAGGTAACACTGTAGAAAAATTACTATAGATAAAATTATGCATATAAAAAGCAGAGGATAAATAGTGTGGCGCTGCTTCTGTAAAAGAATATTTATTTATCAGCCATACCTGCGCAATAAAAGCGAGTGTCAGACAAATAAAATAAGGCGGCTCAAGACGAATTAAACGCCTTAAGTAATAATTCCCGAGACTAATCCTTGAATCTTTTATGAGGTAACTTTTGGCAAAGGGGTAAGACAATATAAACCCACTGATTACAAAAAATAAATAAACCCCGTTATTCCCTTCCATTATGAAGTTTCTCCAATAATAGCCGGGGAATAATTGATTCTGAAAAAGTTTTTCATCTATATAATGAGTTATATGCATTTGCACTACCACCAGAGAAATGGCAAGAAACCTCAATCCATCAATTTGTGGAATGTAGCGGGTAGAGGATGTTGTTCGCTTTAATTTTTCAAAAAGATTCATTTAACGTTGGCTCGCTATCAACAGGTTGAGATCTGTATATTTTAAATTAAAGCGTTCACTCAGGTAAAAGTTTGTTAGTGCTCCTTTAAACATATAAATACCACTGCGTAAATGGATCTGGTGCCAGAGCATATGTTCAAATCCACCATCCTCTCCTGCTTCCAGTAATAGCGGCATCAATACATTGCTGATAGCCTGCGATGCAGTACGTGCAAAACCTGAAGGAATATTTGGCACGCAATAATGAATGACTCCGTACTTCAGGTAAATTGGGCTCTCATGAGTTGTGATCTCCGATGTTTCGAAACATCCACCACGGTCAATGCTTACATCAATGATCACACTGCCTGTGCGCATGCTGCTTACCATTTCTTCTGTTACTACTATTGGGGTACGTCCGGTTTCAGAACCAAGCGCTCCTACTGCCACTTCACAGGTTTTTAATTGCTTTGCGAGCATCCTGGGTTCTATTACAGAGGTCCATAAGCGCTGGCCTATATTATTTTGCAATCGTTTCAATCTATATACACTATTATCAAAAACCTTAACCGATGCGCCCAATGCCAGTGCTGCCCTTGCTGCATACTCTCCAACTATGCCTGCACCGATGATAATTACTTTTGTAGGAGCAATGCCCGATACGCCGCCAAGCAGTACACCTTTGCCATGGTTGGCTGAACCCAGATATTGGGCAGCGATCAACATTACGGCACTTCCGGCAATCTCACTCATACTGCGTACTATTGGATAGCTGCCGCTGTCGTCTTTTAAATTTTCAAACGAAATAGCCGTTATTCGTTTCTCCATCATTTTTTGCAGCAGCTCTGCTTTCAATACACTTAAATGAATAGGAGAAACGATGAGTTGATGTAATTGTAAAAGACCCAACTCTTCTTCCACCACCGGCGCACTTTTGACCAGTATTGGTGCTTTGTATACATCCTCACGATTATAAACAATCCTTGCTCCTGCCTCACTATAATCGCGGTCAGCAAAATGTGCAGCTTCTCCTGCATTATGCTCTATGGTTACCTGGTGGCCATTATTGATCAGCACACTGACGGCATCCGGAGTCAATGCAATACGGTTTTCCTGGAAAGCCACTTCCTTAGGAATACCTATATGCAATTGTGCACCTTTGGGTTTTATATCCAAAGTTTCTTCCAGTGTTTCGTAGCTGAAAGAAGTGCTGATAAATGGTTTGGGATGAGACATATGAAGCGCTGAAACTATATGATGAGGCACAAATTACAAATGTTCCGGGATACTGTTATTATCCGCCTCAGCCAATTCTTCAATTTTTATCTGCCTTGTTGTATTATCTGCTATATCAATAAAAATATGCACTGTATGCTCATCGAATAAACCGGTCGCATTTTGAGGCCATTCCACAAAACAAATATCATTGCTGAATATACATTCTTCTACCCCGGCGTGCATTATTTCTTCGCTGTTATTCAATCGATACAGATCAAGGTGGTATATCTTTCGTGATAAATTTTTTTCTATAAAACCATATTCATTAATTATTGAAAAAGTTGGACTGGAAACAGTTTCAACAACTCCTTTCTCCCTGCAAAGAGCGGCAATTATAGTGGTTTTGCCCGCTCCCATTGCTCCATGAAAAGCAAAAAGTCTTTGCCCGGTCACATTGTCCCAGAATTTTTTTGCAAATGTTTGTAAATCATCAATCGAAACTTGCATCGTCATTGCACAAATTTAACGTGGTATTGCAACGGGGTTGAAAAGATAATCAGTGTTCAAACATCTATACAGTGGTATGCGTGGTATTTTTGTACAGAAATTTTTGAATGGAAAAGGTTCAATGGAAGGTAGAAGGAATGACATGTGCCAATTGTGCATTAACGATCAATCAATACCTTCAAAAGCTGGGTGCTAAAGATATTGCCGTCAACCCATTTGATGGTGATGTTTCCTTTCGCCTCAATGGTAATTCCAATCCTGAAAAGGCGGCCAAAGGTGTCGAAGCTTTAGGTTACAGGGTAGCGTCACCCGATAGAAAAACAACAGTACATAAAAGTTTTTTATCTACTAATCTGCAGCGTTTTTGGTTTTGTTTTCCATTCACACTGATTTTAATGCTGCATATGCTGCCTGGTGTGCACATTCATTGGCTAATGAATCCTTTAGTGCAGTTGGCATTGACCCTTCCTGTCTTTGTTGTGGGGATGCGCCATTTTGGAAGATCAGCCATAAAAAGTATTCGTAATGGTGTTCCCAATATGAATGTGCTGATTGCAATCGGCGCAACCTCTGCTTTTATTTATAGTTTGACTGGTACTATACTGAATTTGGGTAAAGGTTATCTTTTTTATGAAACGGCGGCCACTATAATCACACTTGTTTTTTTTGGAGAATATCTTGAAGATGCTTCAGTAAGGTCTACACAAAGAGCATTAAAAGGGTTAGTGAAATCGCAAAAGGTAATGGCTAATATGATCGCATTTGATGAAGCACACCAGGAAATAATTTTACCCATTGAAAATTCACAACTAAAAGTCGGAGACCTTTTATTGATAAGAACCGGTGAGCAGGTGCCTGCAGATTGTAAAATTTTATGGGGCGATGTGCAGGTGAGTGAGGCTTTGCTCACAGGAGAAAGCATCCCTGTTCACAAAACAAAAAAACAAAATCTTATCGGGGGGAGCCTGGTAGAGGAAGGAACTGCCAAAGCACAGGTGACAGCCGTAGGTAATGATACCGTACTATCCAATATTGTAAATCTCGTAAAACAGGCCCAAGGTGAAAAGCCACCGGTCCAATTGCTTGCGGACAGGATCAGTGCCATTTTTGTTCCCACAGTTTTAGTCATTGCTTCTCTGACATTGGTTGGCAATTGGATTTATTTGCAAAATTTCACACCTGCACTTATGCGTAGCATAGCTGTGTTGGTTATTGCCTGTCCTTGTGCTATGGGCCTTGCCACACCTGCTGCTATAGCAGTGGGATTGGGCAGGGCAGCCAGATCAGGGATACTTTTCCGAAATGCTAAAAGCCTGGAATTGTTTAAAGATATCAGGCAGGCTGTCTTTGACAAAACAGGCACTATAACCATGGGCAGGTTTCAAATTGCCGGCTATGATTTTAAAAATTGCGAAGAGGAGTATTTCAAAAACATTGTATTTTCTTTAGAAAAATATTCAACACACCCGTTAGCAAAAAGTATAATTGAAAACTGGAAGGCATCACAGGAGATAAGATGGAGCAAGGTGGAGGAGGTAAAAGGCAAAGGAGTTTATGCTACTGATATCGAAGGAGTGAACTATATAGCTGGTTCATTTGCTGTTGCTGAACGGCTAACTACTGATGATACACATAATATCTATATTGTACGAAATCAAAAACTCATTGGGTGGATTGACTTACGTGATGAAGTGAGACCGGAAGCCGGAGAGGTTATCAATTATTTAAAATCGAAAGGCATCCGCACCTTTTTATTAAGTGGCGATCGTTATGCACAAACTAAGGTGGTGGCAGATAGTTTGGGTATAGATGAAGTAATAGCAGAGCAAAGCCCTGAACAAAAATTAAATACCATTGCTGAATTAAGTAAGCAACAGCCTACAATAATGATAGGTGATGGAATAAATGATGCGCCTGCCTTAGCCAAAGCTACTATTGGCATCTCCATGAGTGAAGCTTCGCAACTGGCAATGCAAAGTGCCAATGTAGTGTTAATGAGCAGTGGATTAAATAAACTGCCCATGGCGCTGGGATTGGGACGCCATACTTATATAACCATCAAACAGAACCTGTTTTGGGCTTTCGCCTACAACATTGTAGCTATTCCCATTGCTGCTGTGGGTTTGTTAGGAGAATACGGACCAACATACGGTGCATTGATTATGGGATTAAGTGATGTGGTACTGGCACTTAATTCTGTACGCCTCTTTGTAAAGAAGGTTGTCTAGCTTAGAAGAATTTAGTTTACTTCGATATTTCAACAATAGTTTTTGAAGGATATTCACAGCATATTGAAAACCTATTGGGGTTATGAGCTATTTCGGCCATTGCAGGAAGAAATCATTCATTCGGTATTAAATGGGCAGGATACATTGGCCTTATTACCGACAGGCGGGGGTAAGTCAGTTTGTTTTCAGGTACCTGCATTGGCACAACCAGGAATATGCCTCGTCATTTCACCTCTTATAGCATTAATGAAAGACCAGGTAGAAAATTTGAGACAAAAAGGAATAATGGCACTGTCCATTTATTCAGGAATGTCGCGTCGCCAGATAGTACAGACTTTAAAAAACGCTTCTTATGGAGACTACAAAATCCTTTATGTATCCCCTGAGCGCCTTGAAACTGATTTATTCAAAGAGTACCTGCCTGCTTTGGGAGTAAACCTGATAGCGGTAGATGAAGCACATTGTATATCACAATGGGGGTATGATTTCAGACCTTCTTATCTGAAGATCGCAGAATTAAGAAACGAATTACCTGGCGTGCCGGTATTAGCTCTTACTGCCTCTGCCACTCCAGAGGTTCAAAAAGACATTTGCGAAAAATTAAGTTTTTCCAGGATAAATATTTTCCGTCAATCCTATGAACGGAGTAACCTTTCTTATAGTGTATTTAAATTGGATGCAAAAGTGGCAAAGCTGGTTGATATTATTTCTAAAGTGGCCGGCAGCGCCATTATATATTGTAAAAGCCGTAAACGTACGGTCGAGTTATCTAATCTCCTTACAATGCATGGATTGTCAGCACAATTTTATCATGCGGGTGTTGAAAAACAACTAAGAGACTTAAAACAAAGTGACTGGGTTGAAAACAAAATAAAAATAATGGTATGTACCAATGCTTTTGGAATGGGCATTGACAAACCTGATGTAAGGCTGGTAGTTCATGCAGATGTACCCGATAGCCTGGAAAACTATTACCAGGAGGCAGGAAGAGCCGGCCGTGATGGAAAAAAATCCTATGCTGTATTGTTATATGATGAAAGAGACAGGGGCCAACTGGAGGAATTGCATACCATCCGCTATCCATCATTAGAAAAAATAAAACAAGTTTATGGTGCACTGATAAGTTTTTTACAAATACCGGTGTATACAGGCGAGGGCATATCCTACAATTTTCATTTTGAAGAATTCATTCGGAATTTCAAATTGAAAGGGACAGAGGCGCTTTATGCATTAAAAGCCCTGGAAAGCGATGAATGGATATATTTCAATGAAAGGAATTTTTCTCCTTCCACTGTTGTGTTCACTACTTCCAAACAGCAGTTGAATGATTTTCAAAAAATGAATCCGCAAAGTGCATCATTACTCACTACAATGTTGAGGAACTATGACGGCATATTTGATTACCCTTCTTATATTTCAGAAACCTTACTTGCACAGCAATTGAAAAAAGATGAAAAAGAAATTATCAGTTTACTAAAGCAAGCGGCTGCATACCGGATCATTGATTACAGACCACAAAATGATGAACCGCAAATTGTTTTTCGTAAGCACAGGGTGGCAGTTGAAGACCTGACGATTAATTTATCACTTTATGCAAAGCGCAAAGAAGCTTTCATGGCAAGGATAGAAAAAATGATTGCTTACGCAAATACCAAAACCTGCCGGAGCAGATTTATCAACGAATATTTTGCAGAAAGCACTGATACCTGTGGCATATGTGATAATTGTTTGAGAGAAAAAACGCTTCAGATAAAAACAGAAGAATTTAAAAAAATCAATACGTTTATCATTGAGCACTTAACCAGGGAATCTTTGACAGCACAACAATTGCTCCATTTATTAAAGGGAATTAAAAAAGAAAAAGCCTGGAGGGTGGTGCAATTTCTCCAGGCTGAAAAAAAAATTGGTGTCGACGCGAAAGGCTGTCTGTACCTTATTGCTTCTTAGGCTCTGGCACAGGCATTCCAATTTGTCTGCTTAAATTTTCATTTGACTGTATAGCCCTGTGTTCAATGATTTTTCCTGCATCATTGAACTTGAAAATATCAACATCTTTAACCTTGAAAGATTTATTGGTTGCTTTCATGCCCATGAAATCATTTTTCCATGTACCTGACCATTCTGCACAAACCATTACCATATCTCCATCCGCAGCAGCTACTATATCACTGCCTTTCAAATCGGGAAAAGCAGTAAACCAGGCCTGCATCCATTTCCTTGCACTATCCTTGCTTTTAACGGGCTCCATGGAGCCGTCCCCATATTCTACCAAATTATCATCCACATCTTTCAGGGTTGTTTCCAAGTCTCTGTTTGCAAAGCCCCGGACACTGGCCAAAGCGGTTTCTTTATTTCGCTCTTCTTTGTCTTCCTCATCATTCATGTTGGACTTGTTGGCACTATCAGAGGTGGAGGCTGTAGAATCTGCATTCTGATCATTGCAGGAATACAAAATAGCTACAGCAGATGCAAGAAAAAATATCTTTTTCATTTTTTTGAGGTTTTGATTTAATGGAAAAGGTACGTAAATTAAATTACCATCATTAAAATATGCTTCTGCTGCGCCTTCTTCGGGTGCTGCCAATACCTAATACACCAAGGAGTGATCGGGTGATCATTGTCGCTGCTGTTCTTCCAGCGCTTTTTACCATCGGATTATCGAGCCAGCTTTCTTCTTTTTCTTTTTTCTCTTTTTCTTTTGCTGTCCCCGACTGTTGTTGTGCAGAATTTATCTTTTCATTTAAAATTTCATAAGCACTTTTATTATCCACCACTTTGTTGTAGTCAGCTGCTATTTTGGAATTTTTGACAATAGCTGCTATTTCAGTCTCGCTCAAAATATCCATCCTGCTTCTTGGGGGCGCCATCATTGCATGCACGAGCGGGGACGGAATACCTTTTTCATTTAATATGGTAATCAATGCTTCTCCGATGCCAAGCTGCGTAATGAGGTCTTCAGTTTTATAAAACCTTGTTTCAGGATAATTTTCTGCTGTTTGTTTAATCACTTTGCGGTCGGTTGCTGTAAAAGCCCGCAAAGCATGTTGCACTTTCATACCCAATTGTGCCAGCACAGGGGCGGGGATATCCATAGGGTTTTGTGTACAAAAGAAAACACCGATTCCTTTGGATCGTATCAACTTAACAACTGTTTCTATCTGATCAAGCAACGCTTCAGTGGCATCATCAAAAATCAGGTGTGCTTCATCAATAAATAATACCAGCTTCGGCTTATCAATATCCCCTTCTTCCGGTAAAGTGGCATATAACTCAGCCAAAAGTTGCAACATAAATGTAGAAAATAATTTGGGCCGATCCTGTAGTTCAGTGACTCTTAGTATCGACACTATTCCCCTCCCGTCGTCACTAATGCGCATCAGATCGTCAATATCGAAGCTGAGCTCACCAAAAAATGCTTCAGCACCTTGTTGCTGCAATTCTATAACCTTGCGCAGAATAGTGCCGGTAGATGTTGTGGATATTTTTCCATAAGCCTGTTCTATTTCTTTTTTGCCCTCATTGCTTACATATTGCAATACTTTGATGAAATCCTTGAGGTCAAGGAGGGGCAGGTGATTATCATCACAATATTTAAAAATCATGGCCACCACCCCCCCTTGCGTATCATTCAGACCAAGAATCTTTGATAGTAATACGGGTCCAAACTCACTTACCGTAGCCCTCATGCGAACTCCTGGTTTGTCGCTCAATGTAAGTAACTCTACAGGTGTACCTTGGGGTTTATATTCTATCTCCAGTTTTTGAACCCTTTCCTTTAGCTTATCATTCAGCGCTCCGGGGGCTGCAATTCCGCTGAGGTCTCCTTTAATATCTAAAACCAATACCGGTACACTGGCTTCGCTTAATCCTTCACTTATCAATTGAAGTGTTTTGGTTTTTCCGGTTCCTGTTGCGCCTGCAATTAACCCATGCCTGTTCATTGTAATCAGAGGCAAAAAAATATCTGCACCGGCAACTACTTCGCCATCCAGTACTGCCCTGCCAATTTTGATTGTTTCCCCTTTAAAACTATATCCGCTCATTATAGTTTCTACAAACTCTTCTTTGTTTGACATTATTATATTTTTTTCAATAAAATGAATGTACGGTGAAAATTGAATATCACGATTCCAAATTAAGATGAGTATTCCGGTACATTGAAAGTTTCACTACAAATGTTATATTTTAATCGAAATACGACAATTAATCAATCCTTAGGGAGAGGGGCTTTTTGACCTAATTTTGCACAACGAATTAAGTTTATGATTGAACATGTTCAGCATAAGATCCGTATCGTTACTGCTGCATCGCTTTTTGACGGGCATGATGCAGCGATCAATATCATGCGCCGTATACTGCAAAGCAAAGGAGCCGAGATCATACACCTTGGCCATAACCGAAGTGTAGCAGAAATAGTAGAATGCGCCATTGAGGAAGATGTAAGGGGTATTGCAATTACATCTTACCAGGGTGGGCACGTGGAATTTTTTAAATACATGAAGGATCTGCTGAATGAAAATGGATGCGGTCATATAAAAATATTTGGTGGAGGCGGCGGCACCATTTTACCTGCTGAGACCGATGAGCTTCATGCTTATGGCATTACAAGAATTTATTCTCCTGATGATGGCCGCAAGATGGGACTGGAGGGTATGATTGAAGATGTGATAAATCAATGCAGTCCACTCTCCATTGCCGAAAGCTCTAAAACAGTTGATTCCGATTACTGGCAGGCTTCTGAAAAGTGGAATGGCCAATTACCATTAGGTGAGAAAAAAGACATTCGGAGAATTGCCAGGGCAATTACCCTTGCAGAGTCCGGAAAGGAGTATGGAGATTTATTAAAAACACTAAAAACAAACGGCCTTAATAAAACAAATGACAGGTTGCAGCCTGAGGGCAGGGACCTGGAGGGGACAAAGCAAGCTCCTATTCTTGGAATAACAGGGACAGGAGGTGCCGGAAAGTCTTCAGTTACTGATGAAATCGTGCGACGTTACCTGAATGCTTTTAAAGACAGAACAATAGCCGTAGTATCAGTAGATCCTTCAAAGAAAAAAACAGGTGGCGCTTTATTGGGCGATCGTATTAGAATGAATTCCATCTCATCGCCGCGGGCCTATATGCGTTCGCTGGCAACAAGAGATAGTGAAGTAGCATTGAGTGCACATGTGCAGGATGCATTGAACGTATGTCGTGCCGCGGGATTCGATTTTATCATACTGGAGTCGGCCGGTGTGGGGCAAAGCGATGCTTCAATCCTTGACTATTGTGATGTAAGCCTTTATGTGATGACCCCGGAATATGGTGCTGCCTCCCAACTCGAAAAGATCAATATGCTTGATTATGCTGACGTTGTGGCAATCAATAAATTTGATAAAGCAGGTGCACTGGATGCACTGGCGGACGTACGCAAACAATACAAGCGTAATCAACAACTATGGACAGCAAAAAATGAAGACTTGCCCATAGTAGGTACCATAGCAGCACAGTTTAATGATGGTGGTGTAAATGAATTGTTTGAAAAATTATTACAGGTTATTCAAAATAAAACAGGCATCCGGTTTGGTGATTTTGAGATGCATGTGCATACCACAGATACCACCAGCAAATCGCAGGTCATACCTCCTAAGCGGGTTCGCTATTTATCTGAAATATCTGAAAATAACCGAAACTATGATGAATGGGTATTTGAACAATGTGCAATTGCAACAAAGCTTTACCAGTTGGCCGGGATAAGGGACGAAGAAGAAATGAGAGACATCCAGGAATTTGAAATTTTAAAAAAACGATACGAACAGAATCTTCATCCGGATTGTAAAAAACTTATTGAACAATGGCCGTTGATCGTACAGAAGTATAAAAATGATTTTTTTGAATATGAAGTGCGGGGTAAAATTCTTAAGCAGCCCCTTACAGCAAAATCATTGAGTGGCTCACGTATCCCTAAGGTAGTGTTGCCGGCCTATAAGGATTGGGGAGATATTCTGAAGTGGCAATTACAGGAAAATCTACCCGGTGAATTTCCATATACGGCAGGTGTTTTTGAACTGAAACGTGCCGGCGAAGATCCTACAAGGATGTTTGCAGGTGAAGGCGGTCCGGAACGAACTAACAGACGTTTTCATTATGTATCTGTAGACCAGCCTGCGAAAAGATTGTCCACTGCCTTTGACAGTGTAACCTTGTATGGCGAAGATCCGGCTTATCGCCCCGATATATATGGTAAAATCGGAAATTCGGGTGTAAGTATTGCCACTGTTGATGATGCCAAAAAATTATACAGTGGTTTTGATCTTTGCGACCCAAAGACCTCTGTTTCCATGACCATAAATGGTCCTGCTCCAATGTTATTGGCCTTTTTTATGAATGCAGCTATTGACCAGCAATGCGAAAAATATATTGTGGAAAACGGGCTGCGTGAACAGATAAATAAAATAATCGAGGAAGCACATGATCCGTCCACACTTCCATTTTATACAGGTATTGATGGAGAAAAAGTGGAGCCCAGGAAAGGGGAATTCATTGGAAATTTACCTGCAGGCAACAATGGGCTGGGTTTACGGTTATTGGGCATGTCAGGAGCAGATGTATTACCTGCTGAAGTGTATGAACAAATCAAAGCACAGGCATTATCGCAAGTGAGAGGTACGGTTCAGGCCGATATCTTAAAAGAAGATCAGGCTCAAAATACCTGCATTTTCTCTACAGAGTTTGCATTGAAGCTGATGGGCGATGTGCAGGAATATTTTATTCAGCATAAGGTTCGCAACTTTTACAGTGTATCCATATCGGGTTATCACATTGCAGAAGCCGGAGCCAATCCCATTACACAGCTTGCATTTACCCTTGCCAATGGGTTCACATTTGTAGAATATTACCTGAGCCGGGGAATGAGTATAGATAATTTTGCTCCCAACCTTTCTTTCTTTTTTTCCAATGGCATGGATCCTGAGTACAGCGTCATTGGTCGTGTAGCACGCCGCATTTGGGCCAAAGCCATAAAATACAAATACAAAGGAAATGAACGTTCTCAAAAACTAAAATATCATATTCAAACCTCCGGCCGGTCTTTACATGCGCAGGAAATTGATTTTAATGATATAAGAACTACACTCCAGGCATTATATGCCATATATGACAATTGCAACTCCCTACATACGAATGCTTATGACGAAGCCATTACAACGCCAACTGAAGAAAGCGTCCGTCGTGCCATGGCTATACAGTTAATTATCAACCGCGAGCTGGGTACAGCAAAAACTGAAAATTTTATTCAAGGATCATTTGCTATTGAAGAATTGACAAACCTGGTAGAAGAAGCTGTACTGGCAGAGTTTGACAGAATCAATGAACGTGGTGGTGTATTGGGCGCAATGGAGCGTATGTATCAGCGCAATAAAATTCAGGAAGAAAGTTTATTTTATGAGCATCAAAAACATACTGGTGAATTACCATTGGTTGGGGTAAATATATTTCTTGGAAAAAACGGCAGTCCTACTATTTTGCCTACTGAAGTGATAAGATCAACTACACTAGAAAAAGAACTTCAGATCACCAATCTCAATACTTTTCTGAAGCGTAATGAAGAGAAATCAGCGCACATGCTTAACAGGCTTAAGAACGTAGCTATTGAAAATGGTAACCTTTTTGCCGAGTTGATGGAAACGGTAAAACATTGTTCGCTGGGCCAGATCACTCATGCACTATATGAAGTAGGCGGACAATACAGGAGGAATATGTAAACTATTTCTAAGAGAAGTATTGCGGCATTATAATCCAGAGTTTTACTTTTTATAGAAAGTTTTCAAAAGGATTATAGTAATAATACTTATGGGGTAAGGGTTTTTACCCAATTGAAAATTCAAAAACTATTGCCTATTTTGTATTCGTCACGTATCCAAAACTAATATCCTATGGAATTGTTTCTTCAAAAGCTACATCTCCTGCACTGCAGGTTCCGGTTTATTGACTTGAGTACCATGCTTGATGGTACAGGCAAAAAAATCTTTCAATTTTTCTATTGGATAAAAAGTATTGGTGCAACCGCCAATATGGATAATTATGAAAAACGTAAGCTCCGCATATTTAATCAATTAAATGTTTTGCAGCTTATTACCGGAACTATTATTCCATTTATTGCTTTGCTTTTCAACAACCTTCCTTTTTCTCAATGGTTGATCGCCTTTCTTCCTGCATTGGTAAGCATAGCAGTGCTGACTCTGAATTATTATGAAAAGCATGAGTATGCTATTCGTGCCTATTTTATTTTGTTCCCTTTTTTTACCTGCATAGTTTATATCAATGGGATGAACCTCGGTATTGAATTATATTTTGTTTTATATGGCATCTTATCTGTATTCTTTATCAGAGATCTTGTTTTCATGTTGTTTACAATAGGCTTCTCCATGGTATCCTATTTCATACTATCTGTTGTGTTGAAAAATTTCAGGTACCAGCTAGAAACCATTAACAGCGGACTTTATTTTATCAATGAGCTGCTGGCAATCTTATTTATTTACTTCGGGTTATTTCTATTAAAAAAACAGAGTACATGCTACCAATTAAACATACTCAAGAAGAACCGAATACTTCACAAAAAAAACCTGGAGATAAAAAAACAAAAACAGGAACTCATAGAATTAAACGCTTTGAAAAATAAACTGTTTTCTGTGATTGCCCATGATCTTAAATCTCCAATGTATGGGTTAAGAAATCTGTTTCATAACATGGAGATACATAATATGCCTGCACAGGAAATAAAACTATCAATCCCGGAAGTAGTCAAAGATCTGAACCATACCATTAGCCTCATGGAAAACCTGTTGCATTGGGCTAAAAACCAAATGGAAGCTGATAGTATAAAAGTGCAACGTGTGAATTTGTCGTCATTGATTGGAGAAGTAACCAGACCATTGCGGTTGCAGGCAGACAATAAACAAATATATATTGAACGCAAAAATGATGTTCCCGTATTTGTTTCTGCAGATAGGGATATGGTGAATGTAATATTGCGAAATCTGATTTCAAATGCCATAAAATTTACTCCTCATAAAGGAAAAATCTCTATAGGAATTAATGAATTGTCATCCTTTGTTGAAATATACATACAGGATACAGGTATGGGCATCAGTGCAGAAGATCTTCTTAAAATAGGAGAGAATAATTATCATACAACGAAAGGAACTGCCTCTGAATCAGGCACAGGGTTGGGATTAATGTTATGCAAAGAATTTTTAAACAAACATGGCGGGCAGATGTTTATTGAAAGCAGCGTTGGAAAAGGGAGTACTTTTTCATTTACTCTACCACGCTCAGCTTAATACAATGATATTGTTGATTCATGTTTAACTGCCTCTTTGCGAACCACCTGTCATGCCTTTCTTTACAAAACCTCCTGACCCTTTTACTCCTTTGTTGATGAATTTCGAACCCTGGGCATTATTTTTTGCTACATTATTATTTTTTTTCTTATCTCCTTTGTTTCCTTTTGGTGTAAGCAACCCCATAATTTGTTTTTTAGTATATACAAATATAATTCATTGCGGTCGCTTAAGAAATATCATAGTTTTAAGTCAACCCTATTTTTAATTGATAACAATTTCCGGATCAATTTTTATCGGAACCTGAAATTTCATTAACTTTTATAAAAATATTATGCCTGAAAGCAGAAAACGTGCAGGTCATCATTATCGTAAACCATCAGATATTCCTGCACGGCAACGCACAAAAGGAAGAATTGTGTGGGCTTTATTATTCAGTGCATTTGGAGTAATGATAGCCTACTTTGCAGCAGGTGATAATTATATAGCACTGGCTGTGGGTGTGGTTATTGGTGGTGTGTTGGGTTTCGTTATTGGGAGGGCAATGGAAGCAGATGCTAAAAAATAATTGTATCTATTGGAATTAAATGCGTCGTAAATATTGCTCATGGATGCCTTTGTTGCAGTGGAAGAATGATATAAAAGGTTGCTCCTTTGTTTTCTTCACCTGTCGCATAAATCACTCCATTATGATTAATAACAACTTTGCGGCACAGGGCAAGACCAATTCCTGATCCTGTAAATTTTTGCTTGTCTGTGAGCCTTTTAAACAACCCGAATATTTGTTCTGCATATTGTTCATCAAAACCTAATCCATTGTCTTGCACTATGATCTTACAATATTCCATCTCATGGAATAATACCGGGTATTCATCCAAATCTTTCGCGGTTATTTGTTCTGATCTGATCTGAATAACAGGCAATATATCTGGCCGTGAAAATTTCAAAGCATTATGCAAAAGGTTGTAAAAGAGTTGATGCATTTGTAGCGGAATAGCTTCTATTGCCGGCAAAGAAGTCGCTTCAATCTTTGCCTGTTTTTGAACCATGAGCAGCTCAAGGTCCTGCAACACGTTGCCTACAACTTCATTTAATTCCGTTTTTTTAAAAAATTCTTCTTTTTTCAAACTCGAAAATGAAAGTATATCACGTATGAGATTAGACATGCGCTCAGAAGCATTTAAAATCTTTTCAATTTGTTGTTTACCTCGGTCATCCACTCTTTCACCTTGGGTTTCGTGCAACTGACTGGCAAATGTTCTGATTTTTCTCAATGGCTCCTGCAGGTCATGACTGGCTACATAGGCATATTGTTCCAGTTCATTATTGGACTGCTGCAGTTGTTCGATATTTTCCTGTAATTCATGCTGGTATTTTTTCAATTCGGAAATATCATGGAAAGTGGCAGTCAGGCCATCCTTTCTTTTAGCAAGTATCACATAAAACCATTTCTCAATATCTCCTTGTTTATACACTGTATCAAACTCGATTTGTTTGCCCGTTTCCACTACCTCGATATATTTTTCATATATCTCCGGGCGTCTTACATAAGAAGGTATTTCAAGTAATTTTTTTCCTATAACTGCCTGGGGTTTTATTCCCAGTAATTGCTCTATGGCTTTATTGGCAAATTCAATTTTAAAGTCCACTATTTTTTCATTTTCACGTACGGCTATGAAGGTAAGTATCCCATTTTGAGAAGTATCCAATATTGATTCAAGGAAACCTTCCAGCCATTGGTGTTTGCGGCTGAGAAACACATTGGAAAGAAATGTAAAACCTATAATGATTACAGCAATTACAGAAAATAATACTGTCAAAATACCTGTCAGGCTTGTATATTTTTGCAGGTCATCCTGTCTTTTACGCAACAACAGCTTTTCATGTTCAATCATTTTGTTGATCATATCATGAATACCGAATAGATCCTTTAGCCTCCACCCCTCGCCTCTATGCATCATTTCTATAATATTCCCATTTGCAAGCACATCTTTATGTTTTTCTAAGACTGTTATCAATACATTCATTCTGCGGTTTTGATCAGCATCGCCGTTTACCAGCTTTTGTATATGAATAAGGTCATTTTCAATATTTTGAGCTTCGACTTTATATAACCGGTAAAAGTCTTTTTCCGATGTTGTTTCATAATTTGGGGAATATATTTCGGCACTTTTCAGGTGGTTTGATAGTCGTTCAAGAGAGGAGATAACTTCGCGGGAATGGTTTACCCATGAAGTATATGCTTTCATTTCATTAAAGCTTCTTCGGTCTATAATAATAACAGCGATTAACAATATGAAAGAGACAAAGAAAGAATAAAGTACCTTTTTATTCATTCTATAACCATTTGGATTCGAAAAGTAGATAATTAAAACTAACTATGTTAACCGTGTTGCTATTGATTTCGTAATTTGTTCTAAATCTGTTAGAAACAACGTTTTTTTACCATTCTATACATGTGTAATTACGTAATTTTATGGTTGCCCGGTTATCTTTAAAACATTTGGCTGTAGGCAAAAAAAGTTAAATGCATTATGGCTAAAATAAGCTTCAATAATTCTCAGCGGGTTTTTTATTCGTCCGTTAAAAAGTCAGTAGATCAATATTTCAATTCCACGGGTTTAAAACGAACAGGCAACTGGAAACTTTATTTAAAAACTATTATTCTCATTCCACTTGCACTGGCTTTATATTGTTATTTATTATTGGCTTCTTATAGCATAGCTGCAGGCCTTATTTTAAGTGTATTCCTGGGTTTTGTATTGGTTTCCATCGCATTTAACGTGATGCATGATGCCTGCCATGGCAGCTATTCAAGCAAAAAATGGGTTAATGAATTACTCAGTCTTACTATGAATGCTTTGGGAAGCAATGCCTTTATCTGGAAACTAAAGCACAACGTAGTACATCATACTTATACCAATGTAGATGGAATAGATGATGACATAGCAAAAAGCCCGGTCCTGCGGCACTGCCCAAGCCAGAAATGGGTTGCACTTCACAGGTACCAGTTTATTTATATGTTTTTACTTTATGGGCTAAGCACTATTCTTTGGGTAACCATGACTGATCTGATCAAATATTTCTCCCGAAAAATCGTAGTGACGGAAATGAAAATGTCGAAAATGGAACATGTAATTTTCTGGAGCAGTAAAGTTTTGTATTTTTTCTTTTATGTAATACTTCCTATCATACTGGTAGGTTGGCAGGCCTGGCTTGTAGGATATTTACTGGTGAATATAACTATGGGATTAACCCTTTCACTGGTGTTTCAGCTGGCACATATCGTTGAAAAAACTTCATTCGAAGTTGCTGATGAAAATGCAAGGGTGATTGATAGCGAATGGGCAATACATGAAATAAAAACTACTGCCAACTTTGCTACTAAAAATAAAGCTATATCCTGGTTTGTTGGAGGATTGAATTACCAGGTTGAGCACCACCTGTTCCCCCGGGTGAGTCATATACATTATCCAGCCCTAAGCAAGATTGTAAAAGAAGAATGCAGCAAATTTGAACTGCCTTATCATTACTATCCCACTATGACAGAAGCTATTGTCTCCCACGTAAGGATGATGAAAAAATTAGGTCATCGTGAGGTAGCGGCCTAAACAACTACAGGCTTTCCACGATCTGTACATTCCAGCGATTGCGGATAAGATAGGTAGTCAGCATCATTTTCATTACCTCCATAGACAGCCCCATATAGAGTGCTATCATTGCCAATATTTCGCTTTCCTCATCGTTTACCCTTCCATTGGCAGTAACAATTTCACAAGCCATTGCAAAAAGGGTTTCTTTAAAATCATCGGATACAAAAGGTGCTGATTGTTCAATAACCACTTTGCTCCCATGAGTAGCTTGCAATGACAATGCTTTAATTGTGAGGTCATTCAAAGAAGCCTCTTTAAACCTTGAACTTAAAACCAGCATCCTTGATAATTGCTCAATTTCAGCCTGGCTCAGGGTATGGTTATTATGCAAAACAGAGGCAAACAAAATAGCGACAGCCGCTTCCTGTTCATTTTCTACAAGCGCATTCATGATGAGGTTTCGTCAAAAATAGCAAACACCATCGGAAGCAAAAACTATTGATATTGATCTGCCAATGATCTTTAATTATTTTTACCGCAATCTTTTCATTTATGAGCATAAGAATCTTTATAACCGGTGGCACCTTTGATAAAGAATATAATGAACTGACAGGACAACTTTATTTCAAAGATTCACACTTACCTGAAATGCTTGAACTGGGCAGGTGCCTGGTACCAATAGAAGTGCGAACATTGATGATGATTGACAGCCTGGAAATGTCTGTTATTGACCGTGAACTGATAGCAAGGCATTGTGAGGAAGCCGATGAAACGCAGATCATCATAACCCATGGTACTGATACTATGGCTGATACAGCTCAGTTGCTCATGGAAAAAGTAAAAAATAAAACGATTGTGCTGACAGGTGCAATCGTTCCCTATAAATTTGGCTCCTCAGATGGCCTTTTTAACCTTGGTAGCGCAATAGCTTTTGTGCAAACGTTGCCAGCAGGAGTATATATAGCCATGAATGGTCGCTATTTCAAAGCAGGTAAGGTTCGTAAAAACAAGGAAACTGGTGAATTTGATGAAATGCAATGATTAAAATCAACAAATAAAATCGCTCAGGAATTCAAACTCCGAATTGCTTTAGATATTTAGCTGCCTTTCGAATCGATAAGTCTTTGCAAAACTGTTTAGTGCAGGCAACTATAGTTATTTATAAAGTACCTGGCAAGTGATGCAGAAAAAACTGCGCCTGTTCGTTTTACCCAGGTATTTTTTTGTAATAACTCCGCCGCAATGTGAACAGGTTTTTTTGGTATGTGCTTTCCAGTTTTTTTTCAATACGAATGCCTGCTTCCATTCAAGAAAATCAAAACTATATTCCCGGGCTTGCCTGATCATTTCACTCAATTTACGTGCTGGCAAGTCAGCTACCTTGTTCTCAGGATGTATTCTGCATCTGTAGAGCACTTCATTCTTTATTATATTGCCTACGCCTGCAAATATGTTCTGATCCAGCAATGCATCTGCCACTAATGTCTCGCCTTTTGCCAGCATCTTCTTTTTGGCCTTTTTTGCATCCCACTCATCACTAAGCACATCTGTGCTCCAGTCATAAACCTCGTTAAGGTCTTCTTCAATAAATTTTACAGAACAACTGTAAAAATTAATTTCGCCTTTCCTGAATTGCAATGAGAGTCTTGCAGGGTTAAGTTTTTGGTCATTGACTGCATATTTACCAAAAAGAAGAAAGTGTATGCGAACACTAAAATCTGCGAAGCAGATCAGAAAATGCTTCCCCCAGGTTTTGAAAGCAACGATTTTTTTCCCTTGTAAGCGTTGTATATCCTGTTTTGAATTGCCGGAGACAGAGACAATATTTTTTCCTTCAAATGGCTTTACCTCTTCTTTCAATATTACTAATGAAGGACCTTCAGGCATACAACCAATTATTTTAATCAGGAAGCTCCAGTCTTGCTGTCTGCATGTGTGAACTGGCCGGTAGTGGCATGCCTGCCTTCTGATAATTCTTCTATTATTTTCTTATTGAATGCCGGCAGATCCTGGGGACTCCGGCTTGTTACTAATCCATTATCCACTACAACTTCTTTGTCTTCCCATAAAGCCCCGGCATTGATAAGATCAGTTTTAATAGAAGGGTATGAAGTGAGCTTGCGAGTAGATATCATACCTGTTTCAATCAAAAGCTGTGGCGCATGACAAATAGCTGCCAGAGGTTTTCCCTGCTCTATAAAATGTTGGGCAAAGGCAATACATTCTGTGTTCATCCTCATTTTATCTGGATTGATAACACCCCCGGGTATTACCAACATATCATAATCCTCAGGTATTGCATCTGAAATGTAAACATCTACTTTTAGCTCTATGCTCCAATGATCATGATCCCATGCTTTTACAACATGCTTTTGTGGAGAAATAATATGAACAATTACGCCTGCGTCTTCCAATTCTTTTTTTGGAGATATCAGCTCAATTTCTTCAAAACCATTCTCGGTGAGAATGGCTACTTTTTTTCCTTTAATATCAAAAGCCATAAAATACTTTTGTACAGTCAATTTCAAAAATCAAACCGAAGAGCTAATGGTTTTAATTTTAGATCTTAATTAAGCTTCAATTCAATAATTAATAATGAAAAACATAGTTGCGATATTCACTTGTTTTGCTTTGCTTTTTAACTCATGTTCCCGCGGACCTTATGCCGGCGCAAATCGCAGTTATAAAAAACAGACAAAGGAGCTGGCAAAAGAAATACGCCGTAATCCTTCCACACAAACAATGTCCACTTCAAATTCATGGGTGGGTACTACTAATTTCAACCTCCGCAAACCGAATATTGTCATTATTCATCATACCGCTCAAGTGAGCTGTGACCAGACTTTAAAAACATTTACCACTCTACGAACCCAGGTAAGTGCACATTATGTGATCTGTGAGGATGGTACCATACACCACATGCTCAATGATTACCTGAGAGCCTGGCATGGTGGAATAGGGAAATGGGGAAGCATCAATGATCTAAATTCCACATCTATAGGCATTGAGCTGGATAACGACGGAACTGAACTTTTCAAAGATGCACAGATCAGTAACCTTTTACAATTACTGGATACACTAAAGAAAAAATATACTATCCCTTCAGCCAATTTTATTGCTCACAGCGATATTGCACCAACACGAAAGGTGGATCCGAATGTGCAATTTCCCTGGAGGCACCTGGCTGAAAAAGGCTTTGGACTTTGGTGGACAGATACTACCGGTGTTAAGCTGCCAGATCATTTTGACAACATGCAGGCTTTGCGTATCATAGGTTATGATATGAAAGACAGCAGCGCAACCATAGCCGCTTTCAACCGTAAATACCTGCAGAAGGATAATGCGAAAACCCTTGATGATGCCGGAAAGAAAATACTTTATTCTTTATACAGGAAGCACATATATTATTTAAATTAGCAGCGGAGCTACACTATACATGGCTCCATGTTTAAAAAAAGACATGTACTGGTTTTAATCAATAAACTTTAAATTATTTTCACTTATGTTGAATCATAAAACAATAATTATTTTATTTAGTTTCTTATTATTATTTGGATGCTCAGGAAATGAAAACCAGGCAAGCACATTTGGCCCGGAAACTGTTCATTCCAAAGCAGAGGATACAATAATCAAAGCCAGCCTGAAAATTCAACCCGGCTGCTACCAGATGACTTTGAAGCAGGACACGGCAACTTTTAAGCTTTTGATTTCGGACACTATAGTCACAGGTGATCTGCGGTATGACTGGCATGAAAAGGATGACAACACAGGCACTATAAAAGGTGTTTTGAAAGAAAATATGATTTATGCGGATTACATATTTCGCTCTGAGGGCATGACATCTGTGCGTGAAGTAGTATTTAAAATCTCCGGTGATACCTTATGGCAGGCATTTGGAGAATTAAAAGAAGAAAATGGAAAAATTGTTTTTATAAACAAAAGCGGGTTACAATATAACAGGGACATTCCTTTTATAAAAATAGATTGTACAGATCTCAAATTATAGCCATTGAGAGTGCAAACCTTTAAATTGCATGTGTGAACTGGCCGGTAGTGGCATGCCTGCCTTCTGATAATTCTTCTATTATTTTCTTATTGAATGCCGGCAGATCCTGGGGACTCCGGCTTGTTACTAATCCATTATCCACTACAACTTCT
>MWVW01000021.1_pt1 | contig 41521 bp, 34 predicted proteins | sample 1047191 | NCBI WGS metagenome assembly MWVW01 (sample SAMN06349985, study PRJNA376086) | soil metagenome | isolation source: MtG22-5 sample Antarctic (ecotone) | place: Antarctica
ACACAAAAAATCGAAATACTAAAAGAAGAGCAGTTTCAAAAAATTCAGGAACAAATTCAGGAATGTTTGCGTTTATTAAATGGATTTATTACCTATTATGAAAAGTCGACCTTAAAGTAGCTGTCAACTGTCAACCGTCATCTGTCAACCGATGTTAACAACAACTGAAATATTAAAAAAAGTCCGTGAGTTAGAAATAAAAAGTAAAAAACTCACCAGTGATTTATTCACCGGTGAATACCATAGTGCTTTCAAAGGCCGTGGAATGTCTTTTAAAGAAGTGCGTGAATATTACCCAGGTGATGATATTCGTTTTATCGACTGGAATGTATCGGCACGTTTTGGTCATCCATTCAGTAAGGTATTTGAAGAAGAAAGAGAGTTAACGGTTATGTTATTAATCGATGTGAGCGGCAGTTCTTTATTTGGAACCACTAATGGAAGAAAAAAAGATATAGCCACTGAAATTGCGGCAGTACTGGCGTTTTCGGCCGTTAATAATGCTGACAAGGTTGGAATGATCTTGTACAGTAATAAAATAGAAAAGTATATTCCGCCGAAAAAAGGAAAGCAGCATGCATTATTTAGCATACGGCAATTACTTTCGGTAGAATCTGAAAAAAAAGGTACCAATCTTGAAGCTGCCCTAAAACTATTTAAGAATACCACCAGGCAAAAAAGCATTGCTTTTATACTAAGCGATTTTATTGATACAAATTATGCCGATGACCTTCGGGTGGCCAGTAAAAAACATGATGTCATAGGTGTTAAGATTTATGATAAGATGGACAGACATTTGCCATCTGTTGGTATGTTGAGAGTTTCGGACGCAGAGACAGGCAAAGAAAAATGGGTGAATACTTCAAACAAATTAGTACGGCATGATTATGAAAATGAATTTTTCAGGATAAGCGATTATTGCAATGCCATCTTTAAAAAGAGCGGTGCCGATCTTCTGCACATTCGCACGGATGAAGATTATGTAAAAGTGCTACAGCAATTTTTTATTAGCAGGAATAGATAAATGAAAGTTCAATATTACCTGGTATTGTTTTCTTTATTGAGCTTTCACCTAAGCTTCTCCCAAAGTACTTTTTTTTCAGCCGTTACTAACAAAGAAAAAATCGTTATTGGCGAACCTTTCGAACTAACATTGAAAGCAACCATTTCAAAGAATACGCTGCATTGGATTATCATTGATACGTTTCCTCATTTTGAGATTTTAAACAAAGCAAAAATTGATACCCAAATAAATAAGGAGACTTATATTTTAGAGCAGAAAATTACACTTACCGGTTGGGATAGCGGCAAATGGCCAATACCTTCCATTGTTTTTTCAAAAACCCAAAAATCGAAACCTATTGTTATTGATGTTGCCTTTTCACCTTCGCCTTTTAATACTGAACAGGACTATCATGATATAAAGGATATTTTGGAAGTGCCGAAACCTCAGAAAGACGTTTGGTATTGGTACCTTATAGGCGCTATTTTATTACTTCTCCTGTTTTTTTTATTATTTCCTTCAAAAAAGAAAAAGAAAGAAGATGCTGCAAAAAAGCCTGATGAAAATATTTATAAAGCATCTTTGTTACGGTTAGATAGGTTAAAGACAGATAACATCTCTGATGCGAAAATCTATTACACAGAATTGATTGATATTTTTCGTGATTATTTGCACAAAAGAAAGGGCATTCAATCTTTTTCAAAAACTACTGACGATCTTGCAATACAGATAAGTAATCTTCAACAGGTAAATAATCCCCAGTTATTATTTCAAACTTTACGTTTAAGCGACCTGGTTAAGTTTGCCCGTTTCCAGCCATCACCTTCCGAACAAAAAGAATCGTGGGAAATAATCCGACAAAGTATCATAGAAATTGAGAATATAAAATAATGCTATACGAATGGTTTGAACATATTGAATTTGCAAACAAATGGTTGCTGCCGGCGCTTTTTCTGTTACCTGTTCTTGGCTGGTTGCGGTTTAAAATATCACGGTCATTAAAGTCTTCTTTTACTGTTACTTCCGCTGAGGCCTTCTCTATAAAAACATCAAGAAATAGTTTCATGCATTTGCCTTTTTGGTTGCAATTACTTTCTATTGGTTGTATCATATTAGCATTGGCAAGGCCACAGGTAAAAAATGTACAAAGTCAGACCAGGGGTGAGGGCATAGACATTATTCTTTGTATGGATGTTAGCGGCAGTATGTTGTCGCAGGATTTTTATCCTAACCGTTTAGAAGTGGCGAAAGAACTGGCAGCTGATTTTGTAAAAGCAAGGCCTGTGGATCAAATGGGCTTGGTAATTTTTTCAGGCGAGGCCTTTACTCAGTTTCCTATTTCTACCGACCATGAAAATTTATTATTACAGATTGCAGCAATTAAAAGTGGTATGCTAGAAGATGGTACTTTGATTGGGGAAGGGCTCGCCACATCCGTGCAACGTTTAAATGGTAGCAAATCTAAAAGTAAAGTGATAGTGCTATTAACCGATGGCAGGGAAGAAGCACCGGATACACGCATTCTAGATCCTTATACGGCGCTGGAAATTGCAAAGGCAAAAGGTGTAAAGGTTTATACTATCGGGATGGGTTCGGAAACTGCAGTAGCCGTAAGTGAAATGAAAAAAGGAAAAACATTTGACCGTAATACAGCTTTTATCGATGAAGCGCTGTTGAAGCGTATTGCTGCTGAAACAAGAGGAGAATACTTCAGGGCGAAAGATAAAGAAAGCCTTGAAGAAATTTATAGCCAGATTGACCGGCTGGAAAAATCCGAGCTGGAAATTATTAGTAAAACAAAGTATGAAGAATTGTTTTTTTATTTCATAGCTGCTTCCCTGTTATTTTTAGCACTTGCCATCATTTTGCGTTTTACTTTATTCCGTACATTTCCATAATGGCGGAGGGAGTTGTTTACCGGTCTACAGGTAGCTGGTATATTGTAAAAGATACAGAAGGTAAGCTTTGGAATGCACGTATGAAAGGCGTATTCAAAATTGAAGGAATTACATCTACCAACCCAATTGCCGTTGGTGATGTAGTTGATTTTGAAACGGAGAACGAATTGGAAAGCGGTGCTACGATAATAAAAATTCATGATCGTAAAAATTATATCAACCGCCAATCGCCCAGGGTAAAATATCAGCATCATATTGTAGCGGCTAATGTAGATCAGTCAATTATGGTGGCTACCATCACAGAGCCCCGGACTTCACAGGGATTTATTGACCGGTTTTTAGTTGCCTGCGAAATGTATCATGTACCTGCCATCATTATTTTCAATAAATACGATGTGTATCGGCAAAAAGAATTAAGCCAGTTAGAAAAACATATATCAATCTATGAAAACATTGGTTATACAGTGCTTTCAATGAGCATTAAGAAACATGTGGGAATGGAAGATGTAAAGACTTTATTGCAAAATAAAATTTCATTGGTCAGTGGACATAGTGGTGTAGGCAAATCTTCTTTCATAAATGAAATTATTCAGGGAAAAAATATACGAACAAAGCAAATAAGCGGATGGAGTGGCAAAGGACAGCATGCAACCACTTTTGCAGAGATGCATGATCTGCCTTTTGGCGGGGCTATTATCGATACACCAGGAATGAAAGAATTTGGGCTGGTAGATATTGAGAAGGCGGAACTATCTGGCTACTTTCCTGAAATGAAACAGATGTTAAACGATTGCCAGTTTAATAATTGCTTGCACATGAACGAGCCGGGGTGTGCTATAAAAAAAGCAGTGCTGAATGGTGCAATACACGAAGACCGGTACGTAAGCTATTGTAATATTTTAGACAGTATTTGAGAAGTCGGGTATTGAAAATTGAGAATTGAAAATTGAATTGGAATTAGGGCTTGAAAATTATAAAAAGTAAAGCAACTATGAAACCATAAACGACCAGCTATCAACTGTCATCTGTCAACCGTCAACTCCTCCCTTATCCATAAAGCCGCTTCGCTTCAAGATTTATCAACTTACCCTCCAGCACATTGGCTAATTCTATCACCGCTTTATTATCTCTGCGGTGTGCATCTTTTGTTTTGGTTGGAAAAAGCGATATTCCATTATAGATACTGTAGCAAAGGGTAAGTAAATGTTTGCCAAAGGAAAAATCCCAGTTAATAGCATCAAAATCATCCTCTTTGTTAACAAAATTTACTTGAAATTGATCGCTTAAAATATCCGCGATCTGGTAGAAGCGGTTTAATCCGCCGTCATCATCGATAACGGCTTCTGTACAGCCCAAAGCTGTTCTTAGGGTGAGGCTCATGGTAAAACGTTTAACAATTATAAGACAGTCGCAGCTTTATTTTAGCTGCATTAAGTATATGTTATGCTTTAAATTTTGGCGTTTTTTTAGGTCCCCCATCCAGTAATTTTTCAGCACCAACATTCTTACCATTCGATTCACAACCATATTTAGGTTTGAAAAGGCTGCAAGAGGAAATCAGTATTGCCAAGCCTGAGAGAAGAAGAAGAAAGTGTAACTTTTTCATCATAGAGGGATTGTTCTATAAAGTAAATAAATTTTTTTGATAATTTATAGCTTTCCGGCTTCATTTACTTTGTTAAACCATTTTGCATAGCTAAGATAGTTGTTAGCAATTCGTTTGATCTCGCCTTCTATCATCTCCTGTGATATTTTCTTAACCTTTTTTGCCGGTACGCCTGCATAGATAGCGGCGCCTTCACAAACGGTATCCTCCAGCACAACCGCACCTGCCGCTATAATAGTATTGCTGTTTACAATTGCCTTATCCATTACAATACTTCCCATGCCAATCAACACATTATCATGCACAGTGCAGCCATGCACAATAGCATTATGCCCAATAGAAACATTGTTACCTATAATAGTTTTTGCACGCCTGAACGTACAATGAATCACCGCACCGTCCTGCACATTTACCTTGTCACCGATGCGTATGCTATTTACATCGCCACGTATAACCGCATTAAACCACACACTGCAATCGTTACCCATAATTACATCACCAACAATGGTAGCATTTGGAGCAATGAAGCACCCCTCTCCCCAGGATGGATAATTTTCTTCTACCGGTAAAATCAAAGCCATTTTTAATTTTAGATTTACGATTGCAGATTTACGATTTTTTTGTTACCGGCTACAGAATATCTATGAAGCTTTACTTGTGTCACTCCCTTCTACGGTTGGTAGTTCTATTGAGCTTCCTTAATGCGGTCTGTCATTCGCTTCTGAGCCGTGTTTGTGTCTTCACAAACACCCGATTTGAAATAAGAACAAAGCATAGCGCAAAGCAAGTTTTTCAGAATATAGATTATGCAATTGCTCCATCATTACATTTGAGCTATGAACCTGCGCCACTTATTCCTACAACACAATGCACAAACTTCAGGTTCGCCGTTGTTACTGGAAATTATAAAAGCAGAAGGTTGTGAATTGATTGATGCATCTGGCAAAAAATATATTGATTTAATTGGTGGAATTTCGGTAGCTAATATTGGCCACCGGCATAAAGCTGTAATTAAAGCTATACAGAAACAATTAGATGCATATCTACATGTAATGGTGTATGGCGAGTTTGTGCAAAGTCCCCAGGTTTTATATGCAAAAGCCTTGACAGAAAGCCTGCCATCAAATTTGAACTCAGTTTATTTCACAAATTCAGGTGCAGAGGCAGTGGAAGGCGCTATGAAGCTGGCAAAAAAAGCAACTGGACGAACAGGCATAGTAGCATTCAATCATTCATACCACGGTTCCACGCAAGGCGCCTTAAGCGTTATTGGTGATGAATACTGGCGCAATGCCTTCCGTCCCTTATTACCTGGCGTACATCATTTAAATTATAACTCGTTTGAAGACCTGATTTCTGTTACTGATCAAACCGCCTGCGTAATTGCAGAAGCAGTGCAGGGTGAAGCCGGCATTATTGCTTCGCAAAACGATTGGTTGTCAGCTTTGCGAAAGCGTTGCACAGAAACAGGAACAGTAATGATACTGGACGAAATACAATCAGGTTTTGGGAGAACCGGCAAGCTCTGGGGATTTCAACATTTTAACCTTACACCAGATATTTTATTGCTTGGGAAAGCATTAGGAGGTGGTATGCCCCTCGGCGCTTTTATCGCTTCCCAAAAATTGATGAAAGAGCTGACTGAAAATCCCGTTCTTGGCCACATCACCACTTTTGGTGGACACCCGGTTTGCTGCGCAGCAGGTTTGGCAGCTTTCAATGTTTTAAAAGAAGAGGATATTATCAGCCAAATAAAACAAAAAGAGGATTTATTAAAAAAGCTGTTGATCCATCCCAAAATAAAGGCAATACGTTCATTTGGTTTATGGATGGCTCTTGGATTTGAATCTATTGAAATTTGTAAAAATGTTATTGAGCATTGCATTAATAATGGCGTAATAACCGACTGGTTTCTTTTTGCTCCTCACTGTTTACGAATTTCACCGCCGTTAACTATTTCACATGAACAGATAGAACAATCCGTAAGAATTATCCTGCAAGCATTAGAAGCTACTTAAAAAATCTTATTTAATTAAGGCCTGGAATTAAGCGTGCCCGGTTTATAAAGATTTCCTCAATTTTATCAGACTTCATAAACGTGGAATGGCTAAAACAATGCCGTGAAAAACTTCCGGGATCTATAACATAATTTTCTCAAAATCTTGGAAATGTAAAATAATTGAATGTACTTTGTATTTCAAAGTACTTTTTATATCAGAACAAAATCAACCAAGCGAAACCCTACAAGAAATCTGGAAGATGATTATTTCTTTGAGCGGTTTAGGCGGCATAGCAGCTGGCCACCATTATTTTTTTAACTCCTGTATGTATGGCTATTATACGCAACGGACATTCTGTAAGCGATGATTTGTACGACATGTTTGTATAGACAACCTGCACCGCTTTTTGGTGGAAATGGATAGCTGAAAAAACTAGTATTAAAAACGAGTATAAATAAACAATTATGGAAACGGTTACTGAAAATTTTTGGACAAAAAGTAAAATTCTAATTAAAGCAGTTATCATTGGCGGACTGAGTATTGTATTACTAATACCCACTTTTTTCGTTAAAAATTTAATTGAAGAGAGGGAGCTACGACAAAAAGACGCAATACAGGAAGTAAGCAGTAAATGGGCGGGCAGGCAAAATCTTACAGGTCCTATTATCGTTTTGCCTTATGTTGAAAATAACGTCGATACAAGCGGAAAAAAGTTTACTATCAGGCATCAGGCATATTTTTTACCGGATGAATTCACAGTCAATTCTAAAATAATTCCGCAGGAACGGTCCAGGGGGATTTATAAGGTAATGTTATACACTTCTCAAAATGTTATAACAGGCCGGTTTGATAAAGTAAATCTTGATGCCTTAAAAATAGGAGCGGAAAATATTTTATGGAACGAAGCCTCTCTACGCTTTAATATCAGCGATCCAAAAGGTTTGAATGATGAACTACAATTAAAATGGAATGACTCTGTTTTGGTTTTGTCGCCGCAATCTTCAGAAGAGGGCTTAGCAGCCCCTGTTAATTTCAGTGGTGTGGAAGATTTAAAAGATATCCGTTTTTCTACACAAATAAATTTGAATGGTTCTGAAAAAATGCTTTTCTCACCCATTGGAAAAACAACAACTGTAAATATCACTTCCCCGTATCCTCACCCAAGTTTTACAGGCAATGTGTTGCCCCAGCTAACTTCCGTTAAGGATAGTGGCTTTACAGCTTCATGGAAAAGTATGTCTCACAACAGAACCTTTCCGCAACAATGGAAAGATCAGTCTTATTCGCTTGTGACACCCGAAACAATCGTTACTCATACTAATAGATATAGAGATGATGTGCAGCCCGATAATTCATCCGTCCATAAAATTGGCGCTGCTGCATTTGGCGTTGATCTATTTATCCCCGTAAATGATTATCAAAAAACATTACGGTCAGTTAAATATGCCGTGCTGTGCATTATGCTTACTTTTTGTGCATTTTTTTTGATTGAAACGGTTAATAGAAAAGCCGTTCACCCTTTTCAATATGGATTAGTAGGATTAGCGCTGATTTTATTCTACACGCTTCTTCTTTCATTTTCTGAATACATTGGTTTTAATCCGGCTTATATACTAGCATCAGTATGTACCATTGGTTTAATAGGCTGGTTTGTAAAAGGTGTATTGCATTCGGGGCGCTTGTCCATGCTTCTATCAATGATTTTGGTATTGTTGTATTCTTATGTATTTACCATTTTGCAGCTACAGGATTATGCATTGCTGCTTGGTAGCATTGGTTTATTTATTACACTGGGAGTGGTTATGTATTTCTCAAGGAAGTTTCAATGGTAAACAGGCAAAATTGCTTTTTCAGAAATCAAAAATTTTATATGGCTAACGATATTCCAGGTTTCTCTTTACAAGCCCGTTTAAAAAGTTTCAGCTATTCTTTTGCGGGTTTAAAACAGCTATTGAGATCCGAGCATAATGCCCGGGTACATATAGCATTTACGGTGTTGGCAGTAATGCTCAGCATTATGTTTGACGTAGATAGCATTGAGATTATAGCACTGACTATAGTAATGGCCATGGGATGGATGGCTGAGCTATTTAATAGCTGCGTAGAAAAAATGATTGATTTTATTTCTACCGAAAGATTACCAGCACTAAAAATTATCAAGGACATGGCGGCGGCAGCCGTATTAATAAGCGCCATTTGCGCTGTCATTACCGGCTGCATCATTTTTATTCCGAAACTTTTATCAATATGATCAAATTATTAGCAAGTAATATTTATTTACGCAGAATATATTTTCAGAAGAATGAATTGGACAGGGCCATCATTCTTTCCTGCTTATTTAGTCTTTTAATGATTTCCACAAGAATTGTTTTACACCGGTGAACTGATGTTTATCTTTTTAGTGTGGAATCTATTTCTTGCCTACTTACCATATGCTTTGCTGGTATTTTTAAAACAGCAACCACAATGGATAGAAGAAAAATTAAAATTTTGTGTAGTGCTTCTTTGTTGGCTATTGATCCTGCCAAATTCTTTTTATATTCTTACAGACTTGTTCCATTTGGGTATAAATAATGCTATGCCTTTATGGTTTGACCTGGCCTTGATTTTTTCGTTTGCGTGGAATGGCTTAATAATGGGAGTACTTTCTGTTTGGGAGATGGAAAAAATGATAAGGCTTCACCGGAAAATCAGTAATGAATGGCTTTTTATTTTTCCTATTATGTTTCTCAATGCGTTAGGTATTTATATAGGTAGGTATTTGCGTTTCAATAGCTGGGATGTGATAACCAATCCATTTCAGTTAGCGCATGACATTATTTATTTAATAATTCATCCTTTGCGTAATCGTTTAGATTGGAGTATGATCATGTGTTTTACTTTGTTCTTTTCTATAGTTTACCTAACCTTAAAAAAATTGGGCAAAAGAATACAATAAAAAGGAATAATGACTATCCGCAATTTGCCCTTCTATGAAAGCCTGGTTGCTTTTATAAACAGGCCTTCCGCCTAAAGCAAACGAATAGCGTTACCGAACGTAAAAGTGAGTGACATCCGCCCGGATGAATCCGTTCGGACGGGCAAGAGGCGATGATAATAGTAATGCAGTTGGCTCAATAAAAGATTTTAACCTAACCAAATAACGGATAGTCATTAAGGAAATGAAATACATGCACTCCTAAAAAAATGAATAGCTATTAAAAATCCAAACCTAATGCTAAATACAATTGGGGCTTTCCCTGGAAGAAACCATCCATTTGCCAACCGGCATCAAAGCGTACAAAATAGCCTAATAATGTACTGCGTGCACCAAAGCCATAGCCTCCCGCAAAAGGACCAATGCCGCCAGCTTCAATTTGAACCGAGACAGGGTTGCCTGGCTGTGAGTAGGAGACTGAAGGACGTTTTATTTTATTATAAGTGCCATTCCATGCAGCTCCCAGGTCAATAAATTGCACTAATTGAAAATTTCGTATTAATGCATTGTTGATAGGACGATTTAATAAAGTGCTAAAAACAGGCATGCGGACCTCACTATTAATAACGAGTGCATTATTGCCATTGGCTACATTTTGTTTAAACCCACGAAGATTAACGGCTAAAGATTGATATGCATAGTTTGCCCGGCGGTTAGGTACGTTTCCTGGTTCGAAATAACGATAACCGGTGATATTACCATTTTCATCTGTTTTTTGATTGTCTCTGAATTTGAGCCATCCATCTACACCACCTAAATAATAAACAACTTTTTGACTCCCCCAGGAAAAATCACCGGCACCCCGTACCGCCCAGATTACATTACGATAAATAGGCAAATAGTGACGTGCATCAAACCCAGCATTAAATAAAAACCGGCCTTCATTTTCACGTACTTTATTTATCTGTGTAAACCAGTCAACATAAGCTTTCCATCGCAATCCATTCCAGATATTCATGGTTGGATTAAGGGTATTATCATGAACATATTCAAGTGATAGCTGACCAAAGGTTTGCCTTATATCCGGTTCTTTTAAAGCTGCAATTATATCGGCATTGGTCACTACTGAGTTGTTTTCAGAGAAGCCTGTTAAAATGTCTTTATCAAATCTTGGCCCGATAGTAACACGTAAACTTTTGGTTCTGTCAATCGCAAAACGAAGCCGGGCAAGGTAATAATTTGAATAACGTTTGGCCAATGGCCTGTCTCCGCTTGTAATAGTTGATTTCGAGGTATCTATATACTCCTCCGCACTTGACCGGTAATAGGTAAAACCCAGGTCAATACGTTTGCGCAAGTTTGTCAATTCAAACAAAATATCATTATCACGAAGGTTTGGAGCGATACGAAATCCACCTGACAATTTATAATCTTCAAAAAGATCTACAGTACCCATTCTTACAAGTCCATTTAATTCGTTTCCGTTAGAAAGGCTGATAGGGCCAGCTCCGCCGCCATAAGGTTGGAGTTTTCCAGGAATGCTAACTGTATTATTTAAACCCGCTACCACATAGTCATTAAAAAATTTTGGCGGACGGTATTCAAAAACTTTTGCTTTTTTAATAATAGGCTCTTCTCCAATTTCTTCTGCCTGGAAAACTTTTCCTAACTGGCTGCTATCTTTTTTTTCGTTTTCAAACTCGTTTTGAAAAACATCGTTCTGTTTCGTTGTGTCAGAAGAAGGTTGGTAAATAGTTGCTTTGCCGGAAGCCAGCCTTTCCTGTGCCACCAGTTTTTTCATATACTCTGTGGGCCGTGCTGTAATGTTACGGCGGCGTAATGTATTTTCATCTACCCGCAGACGATACAAAAACTTATAATCACCCTGGCGTGTCACTTCGCTAACCAATGTATTATCACCAGCCGTGCGGGTTTCTAAAAGGCCGCTTTGATAATTTGTCAAGGGGAACGTATAGGCCGAATCGTTGCTGGTAGCAAAATAACCTACTGAATCAATATCTGCTTTATTCCATTCTTTTAATAAGCTGTCCACATCTTTTTCGGCGGGATTGCGCAGTATTTCATCACCAATAAAGATCAAGGTATCTAATCCAGATTTTTCCGTGGTAAAAAAACCTGCATAGCGGTTATTGATACCATTTTCATCGCTTACAAAAGTAAAGTGAGAGGTATTGTACTGAGACGGAAAGCGGGCATCTCCAAATTTTACATTAGTTAATTGAGAGATCTGTTTGAATTCGCTTTTATTCCAGTTATCAACTAAAAAAATATTGTAGTGTTTAGATGGGAATGAAGTATCGGAGCTTGGTGCATTTGCTGTTGGGCGATTGCTGGAAAAAATAATTCCTGTTTTGTTAGGGAAGGCTACAAATGATGCATCGAGATCATCATATACATCATTGGTAATTTGTTCTACAGTTTGATTGTCAATTTTATAAACATAGATGTCAGTCTGTCCACTTTTTACCGCACTAAGAATAAGCGTATTGGCATCCAGCATATACTTCATATCCTGTACCTGGTCAAACTGGGTAATTTCTTGTTTCGATATTTTTACCCGGTTCAATGCATCGTAAACAAACAATTTGACCTTTCCTTCTTCGCTGTAAATTACGGCCAGGCGGGTACCTTTACCATCCCAGGCAAGGATGGGATAATTAGGATTGATCTCATCCTGCCGGCTGCGGGCTCCGTATTGCAACAATACTTTTCGATTGACAAAATTTTCCTGCAGCACTACACTGTACTTTCCCTGCTTAAATTCTACTACAGCATAAGTGAAACTGCGTGGCTGAGGATTGGCATTAAAACGAATGAAATCTCTTTTACCTATTTCCTCTGTTACCGATAATTGCCCTTTTGGTACAATACGCCTTCCGCGGATATCTTTATAATATAATGCAGATTCTTCGGTCATGAAATCCCGCAATACGTCTTTAAATTTTTTCTTGGTAATTTTTTGTGATGCGTTATTCAGGTTTCGGTAAATGCGGGCCAGGTAAAGAAGATAAGTGGTTTTGCTCTTTCCATATTTATTACCGAAATAATACCAGAAGGCATGCCCCGCTAATAAAGGTTTCTCAAAAGCAAATTGGTAAAAATTATTATAGCGTCCGCCAAGCAATGCACTTTTTAACCGGTCATCAAGATCGGGGCTCCAGGTTTCACCGGCATACGCAATATAACCATCAGTTAACCACTGGGGCAGATCTAAAAGGGTTTGATTAGCTGCAAACTCGCCCAGGTCATCGCCAAACAATACATTTTGAACCAGTACCTGCGCAATTCCCTGGCGTACCTGGCGACGAAGATTATTACGATCCGCATCAAAATACACCAGCATTTTATTATTCACTAACTTTGTCACACCACCCGTATTCTGCCAGTCAATACCCAATCCTATATTGGATTGCTGCAACTCATCAAAATTATTGTAAACTACCACGTTAGCACGCCGTTGCAAACCGTATTCAATAAATTCTTCTAATTGTGGAAGTTCCTGTTCAGCTACCTGGGCTACATATTTACCGATTTCCAGACCATCCTGGCTGAAGTAGGTATTAAAGTTTTCCGTCTGGTAATATTTCCAATTAAATTTTTGATATTGAACCCTGTTTTTTCCAAACTCCACAGAACTAACCTGTGCTATGGTGGTAGTAGAAATAAGAAGAACAGGAAACGCAAAAAGGGAAAATCGTACAAAATATTTATTCATAAAGTATGAGGGTGTTCTAAGAGACTGCTGTTTCAAGAGTAAATTGCATTAAAAATACGAAAAAGCTACATGTTAAACGTTCAACGATTTACTTTCAACCAGGTGCAGGAGAACACCTATGTTGTTTATAACGACGAAAAGGACTGTTGTATTATAGACCCGGGATGTTATTTTGCCGCGGAAGAAAAAGCATTAACAGACTTTGTGGAAGAAAACGGGCTCAAACCTGTTTATTTATTAAATACCCACTGCCACCTGGATCATATATTCGGCAACCGTTTTATTCATAAACGGTATGGTTTAATTCTTCATTTACATCCATTAGAAGAGGCAGTTTTGGAATTTGGCCCTGCCTCAGCCAATATGTGGCAAATGCCTTTTGATAATTATGATGGGGAATTAAAATTTATTAATGAAGGCGATACCATTCAACTTGGTAATGAAACATTGGAAATTTTATTTACGCCGGGCCACTCGCCGGGCAGCATTTGTTTTTACAGCAAGCCTCACAAGTTTATAATTAGTGGCGATGTATTATTTAACGGGAGTGTGGGCAGAACAGATTTACCTGGTGGTAGCTTTGACAGCCTGCAACAAAGTATAAAAACCAAAATGTATATGCTGCCGGAAGATGTGATCGTTTATCCCGGTCATGGTGATTCTACTACCATTGGAGATGAAATGAAAACAAATCCTTTTGTAAAGATGGAGTGAGGGGCAAAGAAGATTAGCTAGTCGATAGCCTGTTTATTCATTTACATTTGTTTTAATAAAAAATAATTGGCAGACATTAAAACCATTCTAAGAGAACTGAGTGTGATTTTAGAATATCTTCTCTCAATACAAATTAACTTGCGCAAGAACTTATTGACGTAAAAACATATTTGGACTGAACCTGTTCCATCAACAGAATGCTGCAGGTGGTTTGTTTCCTACGATAAGGTTTGTTTTATTTTCAGTTTTACAAGAAATGATTAGCTTACATGCTGTACAAAAAACTGTTACAAAAATTTTCTTTCTCATAAATATTAATTTTAAAGCGAGAATCTAAATATATCGGCTATAACAGGTTCGTAGAAATAGCCATCAAACCATGATCCTCCTGCTGAATAGATATAATTATTATAGGACACAATGGACTCACCGTTGAAGATCATGCCTTCGTATGTATTAAGATAAGAGTAAGTCCAGCTTTTTGTTACAACATCATATACCTGCATTTCTGTGCTATAATTAAGGGGGGTTCCTCCTCCTATGAATGCAATCTTGTTATTCGCAATTCCTAAAGGAATATAGCTTTTGGCAAATGGCAGTTGTATAGTAGACCAGGTATTTGAAACATTGTCATATACTTCCATATTGCTTCTCCCAACAAAATATATTTTATTATATAGTACTACCGATTGTAAATTTTCATGAGGAGCACTAAGTTCATAAGTACTCCAGTTATTTGTTGATGCGTCATATATATCCGCTCTTGCTGAGGAACCATTAGCACCCTTGCCACCTGCAAAAAATATCTTATTTCCAATTACAGCTGCTGAAATATCAGTACGGGCTTCACTTAATTGAGCAATTGACCACGTATTGGTAGTAATATCTAAAATATCTATTGTAGAAGAAAGCCCTAAATCGTTATTACCCCCTGCAAATAAAACTTTGTTGCCAACAGCCCCGGCACCTATGCCATATCTTGCTTCACTTAATTCAGCCATGCTCCAGCTATTGTTTATAGCGTTGTAGATATCTATCCGGGTTGTCGCAGAGTATCCGGAATTATTTGTATTTCCCCCGGCGAAAAATGCCTGGGTGGCAGTAGCGCAAGCCGATAAAAAACTCCTCGCCATGCTCAATTTTGCAGTTGAGGTTGTGTTTATTTGAGGATCAAAAATGTCTACAACATCATTAAATGCATAGCGATCTGTGCCACCTCCGGCAAATAGGAACTTATCATTACATACCACTGACGACATTTCAAACTTCGCCCCTGAAAGACTTCCTACAAGCTCACTTCCTTTAAACGGATTAGTACTTGAGTAAGTTGGTGGCGGGGGCGGCGGAGGCGGTGGAGGCGGTGTATATACAGATGGATTTACCGGTATATCTTTTTTGCAAGAAGTAAATATTAAACAAATTGTACAAACAACTATTGCAAAAGAAATTTTATTTACAAAAAAAATTTTCATAATTCAATTTTTTGAAGTATACAACTTTGTCCTATTGTAACAGTTCCTGTATCAGTGCTGTTGGCTGTCCATGCCTTCCATGTATAGGTTCCGGGAGTAAGTTTAAAATTCACTGTACACTCATCATTGCAATTCGGTGGGCCAGTATCCAGCCAGGAACAGTTTGCAACTTTAGTTTCATTGTTTATTGAAATATAAGCCAACCCATAGTTATTATCATCAGCATCTAATATCCAGAAAGACACGGAATTACCAGAAGCAGGAGGAGGTGGTGGTGGGGGCGGCGGGGGCGGTGTTGGATTTACGGTTATTTGTACCGTATCCTTTGCAGAAATGCCAGTATTGTCTTTTACAGTTAATTCAAATTGATAGCTTCCTTTTACCAAATCATTTATAACGGTTTTTACCGCCGATACATTTACAATATTAAAAGTGTCAGGCCCGTAAATTTTTGTCCATAAGTAAGCAACTATGGTACCGTCGGGATCAGAAGATCCAATGCCATTAACTTCTACGTTATTAACTGGCAGAGTGATAATTTGATCAGGACCTGCACTGGCTACGGGTGGTTTGTTGTTTGTTGTTGGCGGATTACTATTACAATTATCACATGAATTTTCTTTTTTGCACGAAGTAAATAGTATGCACCCTGCAAAAAAAAGTAAAGCAAAAATTATTTTATTCATACTATAATTAAAATTTTATTTCCTGCAATACACATGTACTGCGGTTTATTATTATTGTGCCCGAAATACTATCAGTGAGATACTTTGCTTTCCATGTATAACTTCTCGGTATCAGATCAAATCGACCTTCATTAGAATCTACCAGGTGTAAGCAATCAGGTTCAGCACCATAAGCCCACGTTAGATTTCTTGTTTCATTATTTACTGAAACCGTCAGAATTGCGTTGTAGTTCGGATAGTCACCGGCCTCAACCTTTGTCCAAAATTGTACTCGCCCTAAAGAATCAGGAATAGGAGGAGGGGGCAACCAATAGTCAATTGGAGGTGGCGGAGGCGGAGGCGGTGGTGGAGGCGGTGTATATACATATGTATTTACCGGTAAATTTTTTTTGCAAGATGTAAATAAGATGCAACCTGCAAAAAAAACTATCGCAAAAATTATTTTTTTCATAACAAGGATTTAAAGAGTTTACCTCTTTTGATATTATTCCTGTGTTAGATAATGATCAAAAATCCATTTACCAATTTTCTTTCCTTGTTGCTCTCCTTCCACCACTGCCTTGCGAAAATGATAGCCGATGTAAATGCGTGATAAAGAATTTTCTCTTGCTGCTTGCGATAAACTTGTAAAACTCCTGGTAGATGGATAAGATGTGCTGGCGGAGCTAAAACTGATATTATCACCACCAAAAAAATTTTTCATTAACTCAGATCCGGCGCCACCGGCAGTTGCGTGAGAAGAACTATAATCAGGCACCGGTGGAGTGGGCCAATAGCGGGTATCAGGCGCACCTGCAGGGTTCCATCCAACAACTTCCCAATCCGCATCTGCAACTGTATTAGGATTACCATCTGTATCTGCAAGATGAATAGCTGAAACGGGTCTCCAATAAAAGTAATGGAGCTTTGCATCGAAGCTTCCAATGTAGGCATCTGCTTCACTCATTTGCAACAATGCGAGCAATCTTGCCACCTGCCATGCTCCCATATTTTTTTGCGCAACAATATTTGTGGCGATCCTGTTCCATCCCTGTGGTGAACTTTCTGCCCAAAATTTTGCAATCTCGGTTTGTTCTGCCGTTCTTGTACTGCTGTTATATCTACCCAGGCTTTTTACTTCATTAAAATCTGCTGTGTATGCTGCACTGGTTACTGCGTCCGGAGGTCCAGGTCTGAACTGTGAGCCTGAAGTCATTCCAAAGGGTGAAACATTTCCCCAGCCCGGAGAATCATAAAAGCCTGTAAAAGGCGGAGGAAGACTAAAAGGAGGAATAGTAAATGGAAATGTAAATCTATATTCGCCAGGTTGTGTTCCTTCAGTAACCGGAAACATAGCATTGGCAATACCATCACTAGACCTGTTGGCAAGAATTGCCTGTGCAGAATTATGTCCCAAAGCAATACCTTTTGCTTTTGCATTAACATCACTTACCTGGTTTAATGATTGTTGTAAAAGGTTGCTTATGTACTCTTTTATAGGTTCGGGAGTTACAAATGCAGGTGGATTTAAATGTCCATAGAATGAAACGATTACTTCATAAGCAGCCTGTGCTACTGCAACATCCGCATTTGCATCTTTATCTCTTGCATTAATTAAAGCATACGTTTTATATTTTGGAACAATGCTATTCAGTGCATCATGCATGGCAATGTTTACCATTGCATAATACCTTGATTCTATAAATGGAGGAATGGGAGGATTGGGAATGGCCTGCATGGTTTGATTCACTACATCGATGGCTGCTTTGTTCCATGTCAATACCATTTCCGGCCTTATAGTACCATTACCTTTACCGTTGTTATCAAATGGCTCCTTTTGCTTCTGGCAGGAGACAAACACAAGTGCAATGGTTGTTATCATAACAAGCCAATGGATTCTTTTTGTAGGTGGTGTTGCTATTTTTTTCATAAACAATTTTTTAAATCAATTTGCATAAACAGTTTTTTTAATGATGATTGAGTAAATATAATAGCATGAATAAGTGCTTAAATTTTAAATGCTGCCAAATAAAACTTTTAATTATATACACTCTAAAATTTAGTTTAAATCACTTTGTGAGTTAATCCATGCGTTTGTCGTGAAAATGTAAGCGTTCATCGCTTTTATAAAAACCTGTTAGTTACAGATAATTAAAAGGAATAAATTACATCATACATTGCCAGATGAATAGTTATAAAGAGAACGCTTTTATATTTTCTTCCAAATTCACAATATGGAGGCACATAATTTTTTGGATTGCCCATATAATTATTTTTTCTTTTCTTTTTAATATACCAAGCCAATCTATCGGGAATATGCTTATGCTATCAACCCTGTGGGTGCCGGCATTTATTTTATATAGTTATCCTATAATGTACTGGATGCTGCCTTCTTACCTGCTAAAAGAAAAATATGTACAATTTTCAATCTTACTGCTGGCATGGGCTGTAGCCGGTTATTTTTTAAATTATTTTTTCAGGGTAAATGTTTTATTTCCTTTTGGGGATTTGATACATTATAAAGCAGCTAAAAACCCCTGGGCACCTGCCGGCTATTTGTCTATGAATGTTATGGCAGGGTTTTGTTGTATGATTGTATTATTTAAGTATTGGATAAAGAAACAGCAGGAATGGATGCAGGCAGAAAAAGAAAAAGTTACTGCTGAATTGCAATTACTGAAAGCACAGGTGCATCCACACTTTTTGTTTAATACGCTTAACAATATTTACTCGGTTTCCCTGGAAACATCGCCAAAAACATCGCAATTGATCCTGAAGCTTTCTTCATTGTTAAACTATATACTATATGAGTGTAAAACTGAACATGTACTTCTGGAGAAAGAAATAAAAGTGATGAAAGATTATATTGACCTGGAAAAAGAACGATATGCTAATAAGCTTGAGATATCACTGAATATTGAAGGTGATATAAAAGATAAATATATTGCCCCCTTATTAGTTTTACCATTTCTTGAAAATGCTTTTAAGCATGGCACGTCAGAGCAATTGGAAAAACCATGGTTAAGTATGAATCTCACAGTAATTCAAAATACGCTAAGGTGTAAAATTGCAAATAGTAAAAATGCGGATGTAACGGTTAATGAAAATGGCATTGGTATTATGAATGTAAAAAAAAGGTTAGCATTATTATACCGGAATATGCATGAACTGGAAATAAACAACGAAGTAGATTTCTTTGTAGTTTCTATCGTATTGCAACTTAGGCCAGCTATAGATAATACACCGTTTACAGAAAAGATAAAACCTGTTACAGAAACTTTTGTCTCAAATGATACTGCACTGTCTATTAGTTGATGATGAACCACTTGCCCTAAAGGTTTTGGAATCACATATTGCTAATGTGAATGGTTTGGAAATTGTAGCAAAATGTAAAAATGCAATTGAGGCAATTGATGTGCTGCATCAAAAAAAAGTAGATCTTATTTTCCTGGATATTAAAATGCCGAAATTATTGGGCACAGATTTTATCAAAAATCTTTCCAGCCGCCCGAAAATAATTTTTGTAACCGGTTACCGTGAGTATGCAATTGAGGGATATGACCTTGATGCAATTGATTACCTGTTAAAACCTGTTTCTTTTGAAAGGTTTGTACAGGCAGTATCCAAAGTAAAAAAAATTGTAGGCAATGAAATGCAAAGTCATGTTGAAGAGTACAAAGCCAATCCTGAAGAGTTTTTTTATTTGAAAGTGAATAAGAACATGCAAAAGGTATTTATAAACGACATTTTCTATATAGAGAGTTTGAAAGATTACATTAAGGTTTGCTTAACCACCGGTAAATATTTATTAGTCAGGCAATCTATTTCTTCCATAGAGAAACTTTTATCTACCCATCGCTTTTTAAGAGTATATCGTTCCTATATTGTTTCTATCGATAAAATAACCGGGTTCAACAATCTTTTCCTGAAACTGAATTCAAATGAAATACCAATTGGCAAAATATATAAACAAGCTGTTATGGGAGTAATGAATCTTCGCCGGCTTAATTAAAATTAATTCTAAAACCTAATTGGCTTAACCACCTCGCACTATTGCCGGGTAATGTGCTGGATTGAATGGAATAGGGTGTTCCTTTTAAACGAGTAAACTTGTATTGAGGGGTAAGTGTAGCAGTATTGGCATAACCTGCAAATTCAATTAATGGAAAATTATCGTTATTCATATAATAAGTTCGCCCCCAATTTTTATTCAGCATATTGGTGAAGTTGAAAACATCATATGTAATGCTGAAACTCGTTTCTTTCTTTTTAACTCTTATTTTAAAATCCTGCTGCACACGCAGATCAACAATATGTGTAAAAGGTAGCCTTGCACCATTTCTTTCAGCAAATTCACCCCGACGTTCTCTTAGATATTTATCATGCTGAATAAAATCATCCAGGAAATCTTTTTGCTGTTGCGCAGAGTATTCAGCCGTGCCAATGAAGGTCATGGTGGAAAGGTCAGCTACCGTAGGTATATAAATAAGATCAAAATTTGCTCTGTTGCCATTATCATTGATCATGCTGCCATTATAAACATAACTATAAGGAGAACCGGACTGTCCATTATAAAATAAAGTAACAGAAGTTGCTAAATTTTTTTTGGCATAATGGAATGTTTTTACAAGGCTGGCAGTAATTCTGTGCTGCAGGTCAACATCTGAAACAGAAAGTGAAACTAAGTTTTTGCCATTTACAGTTTCAGTTTGTCTCCATTGTGAACTATATATACTGTTATTTACCGATGGCTCAAAAAGTACAGAACTCGCTCCATAGGTGTAGCTGGCATTAAAAGAAAAATTATTATTCCAAAGTTTATCCATAATAAAACTTGCACTGTATGATGAACCTTTTTTTCCGTGGTTATTGCTCAATAAAAAAATCTGTCCTGTGTATGGATTGCTTCCATTAACACGTAAAGGAATTTGCGCCGGATTTGTACTTAATGAATAAACATTTCTTTCATTAGGGTGAGATGTTTTTTTAACTGGAGGAAGAATATTTATGTTCGTGTATTTTGGTTCATAAATATTTTTTGTCAGAATTCCTTCTATGGAAAATGTCCAGTTTGTTTTTAATTTTTTAAGAACTGTGAGAGATGATTTGAATACAGTTGGATATTTGAAATTTTTTGAAACCAGATCCAGCTCACCTTTTGCATTTTCTGTATTTAAACCCAAGGATTGAGGTGTGGGTTGGTTATAGGGATCGGGATTGAAGTTTAATCCATATTGCTGTGGATCGATATTAATACTGCCGATGGAAACACCATTATTATGGTGAAGTACGCTGCTCCATACATTTAAAATATGACCTGTGAATACTCCGGCCCCTCCACGGATTACTATATTTTTATTGGAAACTTTATAAGTAAACCCAACCCGTGGCGATAGTTGCCAGTGAGGTTTCATTGTTTGTCCCGCTCTTGCTCCCTCCAGGTTATAGTATTTTGAAATAGTGTTAATGGCCGTATCATTAAAAAACTTGTCCTCATATGGCCGTGTTGGCAAAAAATTATTATCGAGCCGTAAACCAATATTCATATTGAGATTGGTATTGAGACGAATATCATCATTCATAAACACTCCGGCATGAAAAGTATTAAATGTTGCTGCTGCTGATGTTTTATCTCCTTGAGGCACATCCAACAGTGAGAAAGATCTTTGAAGTCGGATCGGGGGAGAGCCGGTCATAAAATCGTTTAGATTCCTGAATAGGTAATTACCAAAATAATTTGGGATTTGCGAATCATTTAACTTGCTGAAATTGAGATCTATCCCTGTTGTAATAGTATGCTTGTTTTTTATAAATTTTACAATATTTGATAGAGTGGCATCAGTTGCTTTAAATAGGCTTAATCCTGTACCTTGCCCACTGCCAAATCCTATTGAAGCAATACCATCCTGAATAGTGGCCCTTGGAAAAGCTTTGCCTGTCCATTTCCGGTCGTCTAATTCTTTGGTAATGGTAAACAAAAAACGGTTACTTACATCATGCGTAAAAAATCTTTTCCATTCAAAAGATGATGAGTGTGTTATAGTAGGTAAAAATGGATTGCTGTTGGCAAAATTGATAAGCGTACTGCCGTTTAGGTTACCTACCGTTCGCACGGCTTTATTATATCGATAGCTAAGAGTAAATTTATTCTTAGCAGATGGGTTCCAATCTATTTTAGCAACAAAACGATTTGCATCTAATTCATCGGTATTCTCTAAAAAGCTTCCCGGTTCATATTGGTATTGGCTTCTCAAACGATCGGCAAGTGCGTTTAATTGTTGCAGATTAGCAGTTCCCTTGTAGTCCGCAATATTAAAAGGCTGCGGTCTTGTTTCTGATTGTTTTTCAACAAGTATAAAATAAAACATTTTATTTTTCACTATTGGCCCACCCAATCTTATACCTACAGTTTGATTTGCAAAATGAGATAACCGGGGACGATCAAAAGCACCAGGTACTCCCGGTTTTTCAACTTGTATGGGTGATCTTCCTGCTAATTGCTCATTGCGGAAATAATACCAGGCAGATGCTTTCGTTTCATTGGTGCCGGAGCGGGTTATTGCATTAATGCTGCCACCGGTGAAATTGCTGTACTGTACATCATAAGGCGCCAGCAACACTTTTATTTCTTCAATTGCGTCCATTGAAATCGGAGGTGAGCCTGTCTGACCGCCATTGGTGCCGCTTTGAGACAAACCAAGTATATCATTGTTATTAGCACCGTCAATAAAAAAAGCATTGAACCTGCTGTTTTGCCCTGCCAGAGAAACCATGCCATCACCATTTACTTTGGCTTGTGGTACAACACGTAGATAATCCTGGAGATTGCGTGAGATTGACGGAAGATTAGAAAGTTTTTTCTCATTTATATCAGTTTCAATTCCTGTTTTAGTTGCAACCAGCTTGCTAACCCTTATTTCCTGCAGCGTAACAGTTTTCTCTTTCAAAATGAAATCAGCAGCATCATCATCACTAAGATTGAAAAAATGATTTGAAGAATTAAGGGTTAGAAAAACATTTTCCTTCTTTACGGTTTCATAACCTGTATAGCTAACAGTAATTGTGTAGGGGCCACCAGGTTTTAAATTAAAGAAATGAAAATACCCATCTGTACGGCTTTGTGTGATGAAAATATTTTCTGTTGGTTCATGAATAGCGGTTACAGTCGCACCCCTAAGTATTTCATTTTTATGAGTTGTTATTTTTCCTGATGCCTGGCTATTGGTTTCCTGTGCATTAACGTAGTTAAAAGAGGGCAATAAAATAACAGAAAGTAAGATAAAATAAAAGGAATAGTTAGTTATAAGGTTAATGGGGTTCATTATGGCAGGCCTGTTTGGTTGCTCTGCTTATTCAAGCTAATATAAAACCTCAGATAAAAAAAATTTGGAAAGTCACTTTCTTCGGAAAAATCGCTGTTTGTCGAAAAATTTGAACCGGAGGTAATCCGTTTGATGGAAGGATTAAAACCGGTTAATTAGTTCTTTAACCGGATCCCAAAACTTATTTTGAAAATCCTGCACTTTATCGTTGTTTACTTTTATGCCTTCCTTTTCCAGCAACTGTTGCATTTCATCGGGGTTCGCAAAATGCATTTTACCAGTTAATAAACCATGGCCAGGGAAATTTTGAAACAACATATTGCCGCTGTCCAAACACTGGAGCTGGCAGGTTCCGGCAGCAATGCTGTAGAAGCCATCTCGTTTCTTAATGAACACCCGGTTGACCTTTTATTTCTCGATATTCAAATGCCGCAGCTTTTAGGAACCAATTTTATCAGAACACTGCAAAATCCACCAAAAGTTATATTCACCACTGCTTACCGAAAATATGCCATTGAAGGATTTGAGCTCGATGCGGTGGATTATATCCTTAAACCCATTTCTTTTGAACGGTTCCTGAAAGCGGTCAACAAAGTACTGCAAATGAACTTCACGACTGTCCCTGTTCCCTCAACAACTAAGGAACATCAAAACGAACCGGCAAATTCTTTTCTTTACTTCCGTGCTGACAGAAAAATGGTAAAAATTTTCTTTAGGGATATTTTATACATAGAAGCATTGAAAGACTACATAAAAATTGTTACGAACACTAAAACTATTGTTACCAAATACGTGCTTTCAACATTAGAAGAAATGCTTCCGGCCAGTGATTTTTTCAGAATACATAAATCTTATATTGTGGCCATCAGTAAAATCGAAAGCTACAATGCAGATAGTATTCACATTGCTAAACATGAATTACCCATCGGCAGATTGTATAAGTATGATGTGACCCGTGTGTTAAACGCATCTTCAGCAAGCTGACTCACCCCACCCAGATTTGCTGTGTTTCCGTATCTTTTTTACATGAGGAAAAAAATTTTTTTCATAACAAACAGTTTAATTGATTTTAAAACTCCCAGTCCTGGTTAGTTGCTTGCTTATTCAATATACTAAATATCGGTAAATAAAAATTCCTGAAAGCCACCTTCGTCGGAAATAATTGCTATTTGTCGAAAAAGATTGAACATAGATAATGGAAGTAATCTGATTGTTTTTTGTTTAATCATGAATAAGATTTATAAGCCGCCCGGATGACCCGTTCGCACGGGGTTGAAATATTTATGTAATTTCTTTGCTACTAGGTCTGCTCAAGATCACCTTTTTGCCCCTCGCACAGTATAGCATGTTTTAGAGAAGCAACAAATAAATAGAAATTTTAAAAAAAGAGCCCTGATGTTGCTGTTGGTCGCCTGACCAACAAACGATTAGACTATATCTCATTATAATGTGTCAGCAATTCAAAAGTATCTTCACCTGTATCATAAAACTTTGCTGAACTAAATACGTAATCAGAAGGATAAACTACAAGGTTCCACTTCGGGTGGCAGGGATTATTATGGATGTATTCTAATTTCTGCAGAAAGAAGGGATGATTATACAAATCAATGCTCATTGAATTTCTTTTCCAAACCTGCATCTTCCTGTCTTTTAAATCAACTTTGATCTTCTCTAATAATTGTTTATCGGTTCTTGAAATAATATCAATGATCTGCTTTGCAGTAATTTTTAAAAAATCTCTTTTAAAATCTTTTTGTTGGAATTCTGCAGCAATACGCCAGATAATATGAAAGTGGTTAGGCATAATTGCAAAGGCACAAACTTTCACTTGTTTAGTTTGTACACGATATTTCAAAGCATTTATAATAGTTTGCTTACATGCATCCTGTTGAAGCAGCGGCAACCAGTCTTTACAAACTGCTGTAAAAAATTGTACATGGTGATCCTGAATTAATGTACTCACGTAACTAAAATAGCAGTTGTTGGTCAGGCGACCAACAACAACAACAAATTGGCGGACAACACTAACGTAAAACTCTTCTCTCAAACGTCATTCCTTCACACCTTCAAATTTTCTGGCATCGGCGGAATGACACCAACCGGCGACAGTTTATAAAACCTCCCTATAAAAGGCAAGCGGCTGAATTCCTTTTTTTCAACTCGTGAAATAAACAAAACATACAAACCGAGAAGAACCACTCCTGCAAAAAAATGTATCCAGAAAGAGGTGTACATAACAATAACCTGGTGTATGCCAAATGTCAACACGGCTATAAAAATATAAGCAAGTAGTTTTCGCCATGCATAGGGGATAGGATAATTTTTTTGTCCGAGGCTATAGCTCGTTACCATCATAAAACCATAACAAAGCAAAGTGGCAATAGCACAGGCCAGGTAACCCCAGACAGGAATAAATATCCAGTTGAATATGATGGTAATGGCTGCTCCTCCCAAAGTGATCCAGGCACCGGTAAGGTTACGGTTAGTAAGCTTGTACCAGATAGAAAGATTATAATAAATGCCAAGGAAAATTTTAGCCAGCATCAATATTGGCACCACAATTAAACCGGTATAGTACAAAGGATTGGTGCCCATAAAATATTTCCAAATTCCTAAAAATAAGGTGACTAGCAAAAAGCAGAAGCAGCAAACGATAACAAAAAACTTCATCACCCTTGCATAGGTACGTGGTGCATTTTTATCGGCGGCCTGCTTAAAGAAAAAAGGTTCTGCACCCAAACGAAAGGCTTGTATAAATAGCACAATGATAATGGCCAGTTTATAATTGGCACCATATATTCCACTTTGAGAGTAAGCCTGTTCTGTTGTACCGGGGTAAAGTTTTAAAATCATAAACCTGTCAATCAATTCATTCACCATACCACCAAAACCAACGATGACCAGTGGCCATGAATAATGCATCATCTCCTTCCAAAAACTGGTATTGATCTGCAGCTTGAATTGAAAAAATTCTTTCCATAACATCAGCCAGGTAACACCACTGGCAATAAGGTTGGCTATGATTACATATCCGATTCCAATGGCAGGATTGTATAGAAAAGCAAAAAATGTATTTTTTTTCTCGAGGTATTCACCTTTGCAAAAAACTAAAAAGAAAAGAATCAACCCAATATTTATCAGGACGTTTAAAATTTTGATCAGGGCATATTTACGGGGCCGGCCCAGGTATCGCAGTCTCGCAAAAGGCATTACAACGAATGTGTCTAAAGCCACAATCAAAAGCATCCATACAATATATTCGGGGTGTGCAGGGATTTCTAAATAAGCGGCAATGGGCTTCGCCAAAAAATAAAGTAATGCAGTAAAAATTAATGTAGTCAGTACTATAGATGTATTGCTGGTATTGTAAACTTTCTTTTCATCGTGTTGTAAGGAAAACCGGAAATACGCAGTTTCCATTCCATAGGTATAAATAATATTAAGAAAAGCGGCAACAGCAAACAAAGTGGTGATCTTACCATAATCTGCAGTAGCAAAAATAATCGTAAGCAAAGGGGTTAGAAGGTAGTTAAGAAAGCGCCCAAAAATGCTGCTTACCCCATACCATATAGTTTGACCTGCTAATTTTTTAATACCGCTCAAAAGGATATTGTTTTAGAAGAAACAAAATTAACCGCTGCCATCCGTAAGTTATTATGTATTGCAATATTATTGTTCTGCAAAACGTGGGTTGCTTAAATAAGAAGAGTCAGAGAGTGTTTTTAAAAAAGCAATCAATGCATCAACCTGCGCATCATTTAAAGAAATGCCATTAACCAGTAAAGGATCGAGAGTAGGGCTTTGAACAATTCCCGAGCGATAATGATTGATCATGTTTCGTAAGGTGCCCATTCTGCCGTCATGCGTATATGTGCTTGTTACGTTTACGTTACGCAAACTTGGTACCCTGAATTTTAATGAGTCTGATGGAGTATTAGTCACTTTCATCCGGCCATAGTCTTTTAAAAAAGGATTAAGTGGTAAACCGATATTACGATAACTGAAATCAGAAAATAATGGTTCTGTATGGCAGGTATTGCAATTAGTTTTAAAAAGAGCATAACCCGTTTGTTCTTGCGTTGTAAAACTTGCCTGTCCTTTATTTATCAAATCGTATTTTGAATTATACGAAACCAGGTTGATCACGAACTGCGATAAAGAAGACAAAATACGCTGGCTGGTAACACCATCATCACCAAATGCCGCCAAAAACATTTTTCTATAGTCTTTATCTTTTTTTACCTTAAAAACAACATTGTCCATGCTTTCTGCCATGTCAATTGGCGATGTTATATGTGCCAGTGAAATACCTTCTAAACTATTTGTCCCACCATCCTGGTAATAGGCAGGATACCAGGCAAGATTAGAAATGCCGGGAGCATTGCGAGTGGTATGTGAATTATTATAACCATGACTCAGGTCGTGATCATAAGTAGTAAAAGCAGCCTGTTGCTGGTGACAGGAGGCACAGGAAATGCTCCCGTCTTTTGAAAGCTGCCCGCCATAAAATAATTTTTTACCCAATTCAAACCCTTCTTTTGTTACAGGGTTATTTTGAAAAGAATATTGAGGCAATGGAAAGCCTTGCGGTATTTCAAAAACCAATGGAGTTGCCGGAGCAGCACTATCCTGTTTTTTGCAACTATTGAATAAAACAGAGGACGTGGCTATAAAAAGAATAAGGCCGGATATGATAAAAAGATATTTCAGAAAATAGTTTTTAATTGTGCCATGTCAATTATGAAACGTCGAAAAACTCACCCCGCCATCCGCCTGAGGCGGACGGCTCCCCTCTCTGCCCGGCAGAGAGGGGTAACGCAGCTTGCTGCGTGGGGGGAGTCGAAAAGGTGCAATTAATAGTTGACACAACGCTACATGTTTGAATGCACCACTAATCTATAAAAATTAAATAGCAGTTTATTGTTAAAAGAGGGGAAGTCCAAATTTTGGGATGGTGAATATAATTGTGGGCAGTGATGAAACCCCCACGAAGTTGGAATTTAATTCTTCAAACCTTGTGCTCCTCTTTAGGGGATGGGCGCATCGGGCCTCAACTTTTGCCTGCCTTGCTTAAGCTCTGCCGATCTTTTTTTATTTTCTAAGCGCTTTTCTTTTGACCCTTTAGTAGGTTTTGTAGGATGGCGCATTTTTTTCTTTCTTATCGCCTGGGTAATCAGGTCGTTTATTCTTTTTATAGCTTCTTCTTTATTGGCTAACTGCGTGCGGTGTGTTTGCGATTTTACTATTAACGAGCCTTCTGTATTAATACGGTTGGACAATTTTTGCTGAACCAGGGTTTTTTGTTCTTCAGATAAAAGTTGTGAGCTTGTAACATTAAATGAAGCAATTACAGCAGTTTCCACCTTATTTACATTTTGACCTCCTTTGCCGCCGCTTCGGGTAGTTTGTAATTTTATTTCAGCAGATAAATCCATTTTTCTAAAGTGCGAAGTTAGAAATATGAAATAACAAGTTGGAACTTGCAACCGCTTACCTTTTGGCTTCTTCCTTTTAACTTAGCAGCTATGCGTGCAGTTATTCAGCGTGTTACAAAAGCAAGCGTAACAATTGATGGAATTACATATGGCAGCATTGGCGATGGGTTAGTTGTTTTTGTGGGGATAGAAGATGCAGACATAAAAGACGACATCAACTGGCTATCAAATAAAGTTGTAAACCTGCGGATATTTAATGATGAAGAAGGTGTAATGAACAAATCTGTTTTAGACATTAATGGAAATATTTTATTGATCACCCAGTTTACCTTGCATGCCAGCACCAAAAAAGGCAACCGTCCCAGTTATATAAAAGCAAGTAAACCGGATGTGGCTATTCCATTGTACGAAAAACTGGTTGTACAATTAAAAAAGGATTCAGGAAAAGAAATTGAAACAGGGATTTTTGGAGCAGATATGAAAGTAGAGTTATTAAATGATGGCCCGGTAACGATCATTATTGATACGAAGAACAGGGAATAAAGTAGGGTCATGCCAACAGCATGACTAATAAAAATTAAGAATTTTGAAAGATATTGAAAGCAGGAGTGATATAGAAACCATGCTGATTTCCTTTTATAAAAAAGCGTTTGACGATGATTTAATCGGGCGTTTTTTTACAGAAGTAGTCCCCCTAGATTTAGTAACCCACTTACCCGTGATAACTGATTTTTGGGAATCGGTGATTTTAAATAAACAGGTCTATCGGAAAAACGTAATGCACATACATCATCATATTCATGAATTATCACCTATTAAAAAAGAACATTTAGATCGTTGGGTTGATTTGTTTACAACAACGGTTGATGAGTTTTTTGAAGGCGAAAAAGCAAGCTTAATGAAACAGCGTGCTGCTTCCATAGCCACATTAATGGACATTAAATTGAACCATCATTTAATTAATAAGTTATGACGCTGCATGAAGCCCAACAAAAAGTAGATGAATGGATAAAAACAATTGGTATACGCTATTTCAGCGAACTTACTAATATGGCCATACTGACAGAAGAAGTAGGCGAAGTAGCCCGGTTGATGAGCCGTAAATATGGCGATCAGTCATTTAAAGAAACTGATAAAAAGCCTTCCGCCTCAGGCGGAGAGGTTGGAGGGGGCCTTGATGATGAGTTGGCTGATGTTTTGTGGGTACTTCTTTGCATTGCTAATCAAACCGGTGTAAACCTTACCAAAGCATTAGAAAAGAATTTTGAGAAGAAGACCTTGAGAGATGCAGACCGGCATCAACAAAATAAAAAATTGATTTAAAATGAAAATGTAATTCGCCAATTATTCAGGCAATGAAAAGTTTATAATAAACTAAGCCTTCTTTAAATTTAACAATTGATTTTTAGAACTAAGAAACAAATCGATGAAGAAAAAAATTACATGGCAAGGTCTATGGCAAATACTAAAAGCAACCTTTAAAGGTTTTTCAGATGACAATGTGATAAAATTAAGTGGAGCACTGGCTTATTTTACTGTTTTTTCAATGGGCCCCATGCTCATTGTCATTATTTTTTTTGCTGATCTTTTTTGGGGGAGGGAAGCCATCGAGGGAACGATCTATGGTCAACTGAAAGGTTTTATAGGTTCAGATGCCGCCGCGCAAATACAGGAGATTATAAAGAATGCGACTTTAAGTAAGAAGAGTACAGTTACAGCGGTCATAGGTTTTATCATGTTATTAATTGGAGCTACAACAGTATTTGCAGAAATCCAGGATTCGATCAACACAATATGGAACTTAAAAGCAAAACCAAAAAAGAACTGGCTTAAACTGTTAGCAGATCGCGTTCTTTCTTTCTCGGTAGTTGTAAGCCTTGGGTTTTTGTTATTGGTTTCTTTAATTATAAATGGCATCATGGAAGCACTGGGCAACAAACTGCTTACCATGTTCCCTGATACTGCTGTCATTCTTCTTTACATTGTCAATATCGTCCTCACATTTATCGTCACCTCTTTATTATTTGCCATCATATTTAAAGTTTTACCAGATGCTAAAATAAAATGGAAAGATGTTTTGATGGGTGCTATGGTTACGGCTGTTCTTTTTATGCTTGGGAAATTTGGTATAAGTTTTTATATCGGAAACAGCAATGTGGGCGACGCATATGGTACAGCGGGGTCACTGGTGGTTATTTTATTGTGGGTTTATTTTTCATCTATTATATTGTATTTCGGCGCTGAGTTTACCAAGGCTTATGCTACTGTTTATGGTTCTTCCATTCATCCCAATCAGTATGCAGTGTGGATACAGCAAATTGAAGTAGAAACAGGTAAGGGAACTTTAAAGCACGAGGAAGAAGTCAAAAAAGAAGAGAACGAAAGTACAGATGAAAAAATAAAAGTGACTTAAGAAAGATCGAGCCTTGGCTATGTTTTTGTAACACGTCGATAAAAAAAGTAAAATGGGGCATCATGTTACACCTAAAGGTATATGGCAAGTTTTAAAGTCTTCGTTTAAAGGGTTTGGAGAAGATAAGGTTCCAAAGCTGAGTGCTTCATTAGCCTATTATACTGTTTTTTCTTTAGGTCCTTTGCTTATCATGCTCATTTACCTGTGCAGTATCTTTTTTGGCCGGGAAGCCATTGAGGGTACTATATATCATCAAATTGATGGTTTTGTAGGTAGGGAGGCTGCTGACCAGATTCAGGGAATTATCAAAAATGTAGCTCTTGAGGGTAAGGGTGGCCTTGCTTTTATCATCGGCATTATTACCTTATTAATTGGCGCCACTACTGTTTTTGCAGAGATACAAGATTCCATTAATAGCATCTGGGGCTTGAAAGCCAAACCTAAACTGGGTGTGATGAAATTGCTGAAAGACAGGCTACTTTCCTTTGGAGTAATTGGTAGCCTTGGATTTTTGTTGCTGGTTTCGTTAGGCGTTTCAGCCATTGTTGACGCGTTGGGGAACAAACTTAAAGATACTTTTCCTGATATAACCGTGGTGGTTTTTTACATCATTAACCTGTTACTTACACTGGTTATTACAACCGGCTTATTTGGTGTGATCTTTAAAGTGCTGCCTGATGCAAAAATTAAATGGAAAGATGTGTTTGGGGGTGCACTTGCAACTTCTGTACTCTTCATGATAGGAAAATTATTGATCTCTCTATACATCAGTAAAAGCGATGTAGGCACTGCTTATGGTGCTGCCGGTTCACTTGTTATCCTCATTGTTTGGATTTATTATTCAGCAATCATTTTATATTTTGGTGCGGAGTTCACAAAAGCATACGCTTTAAAATATGGTGCGGAAATTCATCCGAGCAAAGATGCGATAACCATTAAAAACGTAGAAGTGGAAGGAGGTGGTAGATCCGTACAACAAATGGATAATGTGGACGAAAACAGTATGCCTGCAAAACAGCACGGATCTCGTTCAAATAAAAATGCAAAAAAGCAATTTTTACCTAAACCCCAAAAGCAATATGACTTTGAGCATCCCCCACTTGGTATGTTCGATCTGATGCAGGCATTGGCAGTTGCTGCAATAATGAAGATTTCTGATCTTGGAAAGGAGGATAAACAAAAGTAGATGGAACAGGCTTTATTTTTGTCTGAAATCGGCAATGAAAAATAAGCATACACCCAAAGGGCTGTGGCATGTGATAAAGCAGGCTTTTAAAGGATTTAGCGATGATAAAGTTGCAAAGCTGAGCGGCTCTCTCGCCTACTTTACCGTGTTTTCTATTGGGCCAATGCTGATTGTAATTATTTTCCTTGCTGACATCTTTTACGGGCGGGAGGCCATTGAGGGAACAATCTATGGACAAATTGAAGGATTCGTCGGCTCCTCTGCGGCCAAACAAATCCAGGATATAATTAAAAATGCTTCGCTAAGTAACGAAAGCAATATAACGGCTGCAATAGGTTTTGTTACATTGTTAATTGGCGCTACAGGAGTGTTTGCAGAAATACAGGATACTATTAATTACATCTGGAATTTAAAGCCAAAGCCAAAAAAAAATTGGCTGAAAATGATTGTCAACAGGCTACTTTCCTTTTCTGTTGTTATCAGCCTTGGTTTTTTATTACTTGTTTCTTTAATGATCACTGCTTTAGTAGAAGCTTTTAGCAACCGCCTGCACGAAGTTTTTCCGGATGCTACTGTAACCCTCGTATATTTTGTAAACCTCGTGCTCACTTTTGCAATAACTACTTTATTGTTTGCAATCATTTTTAAAGTATTGCCTGATGCTATCATAAAATGGCGTGATGTATTTACAGGAGCTATGGTGACGGCTGTGCTATTTATGATAGGCAAGTTTGGTATAACGTTTTATATTGGGAACAGCAACATGGGTACTACTTATGGCGCTGCCGGCTCATTAGTGGTTATTTTATTGTGGATTTATTATTCCGCTATTATACTATATTATGGAGCTGAATTTACCAAGGCCTACGCAGCTGAATATGGGAGTCAGATCCTTCCAAGCAAATACGCAGTTTGGGTTAAATTAGTAGAAATAGAAGTGGATAGAGGCTCCTTAAAAGAACAGGAGTTATTAAAAAAAGAAGAAAATGAATCTACAGGCGATAACGTTAAAGTAATATAATTCAAAATTTAAAAGTCAACAATCAGAAATCGAAAGTTCGAAGTCGACCTGACTAATTTGTTCATTAACAACTACTGTCAACTGCCATCTGTCATCTATCAACTTTCACTCATTCCGCTTACTTTTGCCCGCAATATGACAATGGATAACAATAGATTCCAGGCAATTATTTCTCACTGTAAAGAGTATGGATTTATTTTCCCTTCCACCGAAATCTACGATGGTTTGGCTGCGGTTTACGACTATGGCCAGTGGGGCAGCGAATTAAAAAAAAATATTAAAGATCATTGGTGGAAAAGCATGACGCAAATGCACGAAAATATTGTAGGTATTGATGCAGCTATTTTTATGCATCCGACTACATGGAAAGCCAGCGGGCATGTTGACAATTTCAGTGATCCAATGATCGATAATAAAGACAGCAATAAACGTTATCGTGTTGATCATTTGATAGAAGTCAAAGCTGAAGAATTGGAAAAAGACGGGCATGAAGACCAGGCAGAGATCTTATTAAAAGAAATGGATGTAATGCTTACAGCCAATGATTTTGAAGGTTTAAAAAGATTATTAGAAACGTATAAAATAGTATGCGGGGTAAGTGGCACAGGCAATTGGACGGAGATAAGGCAATTTAACCTGATGTTCTCTACGCAGATGGGTTCAGTAAGTGAGGATGCGAATGAAATTTATTTAAGGCCGGAAACTGCACAAGGTATTTTTGTAAATTTTTTAAATGTGCAAAAAAGTGGGCGAATGAAAATCCCATTTGGTATTGCACAAATAGGTAAAGCCTTCAGAAATGAAATTGTTGCCCGCCAGTTTATTTTTCGCATGCGTGAATTTGAGCAAATGGAAATGCAGTTCTTTATTCGGCCCGGTACACAAAAGCATTGGTACCAATACTGGAAAGAACAGCGAATGCAATGGCATCTGAATCTTGGCATATTAAAAGATAAATATCGCTTTCATGACCATGTTAAACTGGCGCATTATGCTGATGCGGCTACGGATATTGAGTATAATTTTTCTATTGGTTTTAAAGAAGTGGAAGGCATACACAGCCGTACAGATTTTGATTTGAAAAATCACCAGGAGTATAGTAAAAAAAAGCTACAATATTTTGACAATGATCTGGACGGAAATGGCAAACCGTTTGGCAATTATATTCCTTATGTTATTGAAACATCGATTGGTGTGGATCGTTGTGTGCTATTGCTTTTAAGTGAAGCATATACTGAAGAAGATTTGAGTACAGAAGAAAAAAAAGATAGCAGGGTGGTATTAAAATTTTCTCCCATGATGGCGCCTATTAAACTGGCGGTGTTACCATTGGTTAAAAAAGATGGCTTGCCTGAGATTGCCCGAAGCATCATTAACCAATGTAAGCCACATTTTAAATGTTTTTACGAAGAGAAAGACACTATTGGTAAACGCTATAGAAGGATGGATGCGATTGGAACTCCTTTTTGCATTACCGTAGATTATCAAACAAAAGAAGATTATACCGTTACCATCAGGCACCGGGATAGTATGCTGCAGGAAAGAATAGCCATTGACCAGGTAAAAGAAATAATTGTAAAAGCAATTTCCTAACGATTTTTGACTTCCAGGCTCTAATCAGCGATTATCTATTTACCCGTATAACTCTAAATGAATAGATTTTTTATCATAGCCCATCGCTAATATTCGCTGTTTAGCTTCATCGATCATGGCCTTCCAGCCACATAAATAAAATTGTGCTGGTGGTAATTCATCTGTTCCATTTTTTTTCTCCTGAATAAGGTCTTCATAAACAGCGTGCACATAACCGCAGCATCCGTCCCATTTTTCTCTTGAAAGCGAAGGGATAAAATGAAATCCCTGCACATCATTTTGTAAAGATTTTAATTCATTATAATATAAAAGATCTTGCTGAGCCCTTGTACCAAAAATTAAATAAATATCCTGGTGAGGTACAGAATGGTCGCGGATAAAATGAATCATACTCCGGAAAGGGGCAATGCCTGTTCCTGTACAAATAAAATAAAGGTCTTTTTCTATGGGTTGAGGCAGTATAAATACTCCTTGAGGCCCGCGAAGGATCAATTCCGATCCTTTTTTTACCTCGTTAAACAAATATGTAGTGCCTAATCCCCCATCGAGTAAAACAATCAACAGTTCTATCACATTTGTCCCATCTGGCCAGGAGGCAATCGAATAGCTGCGCCATCGTTTATTGGGTTTTTCATGTATAGGCAAATCAATCGTCACAAACTGACCAGGAATAAAATCAAAAGAGGTAATTTCTGGAATTTGTATAAAAAAACGGCGGGTATTATACGTTTCGTGGTCAATTTTCGTTATAATTCCTTTACGCCAGGGTTGCAGAGCCATGAAGCAGTTTTGTACAAGTTAAAAAAAATGGGAGTAAAAAGATTTCTACGGTTTTTTTTGGCATAGAAGTTGAAAAATAACCAGAAAAAAATAACTATTAATAGTTTTTTGTCGGACGGTTTAGGTTAAGGCCCTGCAATTTGCGGGGCTTTTTTTTATTGCATAGTGCCCCTGTCAATTATATCTAATTTTTCCAGCAAAGAATAATAAAGTTTGCCATTCATTTTATATACAACTACCAATTCATTTGTTTGCGCTTTAGACTTTGCAATTGCAAGACTTTTTCCTGGAATAACATCATTGCCCGGAATTAGCATCATTACTTTTTTTGTCGTTTTTGGAACCAATGTAATCAAATGAGGACCGTCTGGCAAAGCCGGATCAGCCATTTGTACAGGCGTTTTATTTATTATTTTTGATTTTAATGAATATTGTTTTCCCTTCACCCATATTTCTATAGGATAAATACGCGTTGTTGCAGGCACGGTGATGTAAACAAAATAATTACTGCCAGGTTTAAGATCCTTTGATATTAAATTTCCGGCTTCATCGGTTTTAGTATCGGGAGAAACGCCCCTGCTTACCGGTTGTACATATCCGTAAATTTTTACATCTTTTCTTGTTTGAGCATCTAACATCAAAAAAATAAATAAAAACGCCAGAAGTGACAATGTTTGTTTCATAATATAAAGATGCGCTCAGTGGTATTATTCACTAAATAATTAATGAAAACTCAAAGACAGAACAGTAGTATAATTAATACTTAACGTTTAATTATTTTCATAATGTGCCGGTACTTGCCATCATTGCTTGTAATAGATAAAATGTAAATGCCAACAGCCAATTTTTGCGTATTGACCGATCCGTTTTGGTACGCTGTTTCACTCCGATAAATTTCCTGACCGTTAATAGTTGTTAACTGGATAATTATTTTTTTAATGGTAAATAAATTACCTGTCCTAAACTGCACTGTATTAGTAGTAATAGTAGGGAATACCGTCCTGATAAAATTCTTATCATTTGTTATTGGATTAATGCCTGTGTTTAAGTTGGGTGTAAAGTTGGGTGTTCCCAAATTGGCAAAATACATTCCATTACCATGTGTGCCCGTAACCATAACATTATCTACCGGCCTGTAAGCTAAACACCTAACCACAGCAAAATTTAAGCTGGATGCACCTTCCCGTTGCCAGGTAGGTGTGCCACTAATGTTTGTAGTGCTGTAAAGTCCAATGGAAGTACCAACATAATATTCTGTTGCGGGTTGATTCGCTGCGTCTTTTTTTACTACGATCATGCAACTCCGAATCGACGGTAAGGCAAGATTTCCTTCAATGCTTCTCCAGGTTGGTGTACCGAGCTTTGCATTTGTTGTATGCCAAATACTTACCACTCCGTAATTTGAAACAATGGCCATTATTTCATCATCATTATTTGGATTAACGGAAATATCCTGAACGTTTCCAGTTAAGCCAACAGGGGTGATATTTTTTGGAACTGTGGCGGCGTCCATATTTCTTGGATCATCCAACCGGAATATTCTACCATTAGTTGTACCGATATATAACGCATGGCTGGTTGCATATGTTCCGCGGCTAAAAGCCATAGCCCGTATGGCAATATTAGTTCCTTCTGCTGGATTACCCGGATTAACTGCCTGGCCCACCCCGGTTAATTCTGTCCAGCCGCCTGCAGTTACAGAAGAGGCCGCCGTTGTTCTGAATAAACGATTAAAGTTCACATAATACAGGTCTTCTGTATTATCAGGGTCAAGCCGAAAATTAGTTACAAATTCACCAAACTCGCTGGTGCCACCCCCTGGGGAAGCTGTTAATCCATTTGGTCTTATTGAGGTTGTGGCAAATGTATTTGTGATCCTTATCCTGCGGATATTACCAAGTTGGGAAGCGGCATATACATATTGGTTCTGATCAGAAATAGTTAACCGGCTCATACTTACGTTTGTGCCATCCCCTCCTAATATTTGTACATGATTATTAATTTCTGATGGCGGCGTACCGAAAAGCGACAAAGCATCCCTAAACTGAGTTCCATTATCCTGGGCACCACCAACAAATGCATTACGGCTTGCATCGGGGTCCATCCCTACATAATAGTACTGCAAGGTTTGATAATTGGGTAACATATTCCAACTGACAGGATTTACCGGAAACGTACCGGTACCGCCATTAATATTACTGGTAACCTGTATGCCTCCGTCGTTTCCGCAAATGGCTTCATTGGGGTTGGTTGGATGGAAAACCAATTCATGAATATCTGCATGTCCATTTGCATAACGGCCATAATCCAGTGGGGTTTGCCTGTACCCATTTATCCAGGAGGTATTTGTAGCTGTGGTAAACCCATCATCGGAGCGATACAGGTTAACGCCTCCTACAAAAACCACATTTTCATTATCAGGTTTTACTTTAACCATCATATCATAACCACCTTGCACAGTCAAAGGATCGGAGCCACTTAAATTCCCTGCAGGCAAATCAGGCAAATTTTCTGAACGGTTTGACCAGGAAAATGTCGAGGTCCCACTCATATCTAATCTAAAAAGATCGGCCTCAGGCTTACTATCGGGAGGGTCGCTGCTTAAACCATTTTCATAAAAAACATAAGCAACATTTTGGTTGGATGGAGCAATAGTTAGAAGAATTCTTTTATCACCACCATCGTAACTGTTTGCCCGCCAGTTTGCCACTGAATCTACATTCAAAGTTGATCCCCCTGCAATTCTTAAATAACTTCCTCTATCCCCGGTTGCCGAAATAAATACTCCTTTTAAACTTACATCGGGGTTGCCACCATTCATTGCAACAAGCACTCTTCCATCATTAGTAACGGCTACATCATTTTGACCTTGAAAATTTGTAGTGGCAACAGCACTTCCAAAAACGGTTTGAAAACTTGCTCCTGCATCGGTTGATCTTACTACACGGCGATGGCACGATATATATAAATGACCATTGGTGGGATTCACTACCAGCCTGAACACATAATCAAAAGGATGATCAAAGCCCTCTAAGGTATTGGCAAAAGCTGCATTGCCAGGTATATCATCAATGGTAAATGTCATTTTGCTCCAACTTACTCCGTTATTAGTTGATTTCCACATGCCCCATCCAAAATATGTAGCGCCTATTTCACTGGCCGAGTTACCTGTAACTTCACCACCTCCTGCATACCATGTATCCTGAAATCCAGGTCTTTTATCTTGCACAATAGCAGTAAAACTATGTATATCATTTATATTCGGCGTTACGTTTGTCCAGTTGTTACCACCATCGGCAGAACGCAAAATGCCACCGCTTACACTACCGGAAATGATAACCTGGTTACCACTTCCATACCGAACATCGTAAGCAATGGCCCTCGTACGGCCTCCAATATTATTTGGCCCTGCAGGCAAATAAGTATTATTAACTGTCGTGCTCAGTGTGCCATTAACCGTGGACGATATGGTTTCTTCTTTAACCGGTAAACTGTTTGCCAATGCCATTTCCTGTTCATAAATTCCCGCAGGTATTTTGCCTGTAAGGGGATTTTTTACCAGGTCAAATTCATACTTCAGCCTTTCTTCATGGAACCTGGCTTTATCTTTTTCTTTTAATTTACCATTAGCTATTTGCGGGTTGGCAGGAAAGTAATTTTTTAGTAAGAGAACAGTTGAAATAAAAATAATAATTAAGGTAACTGCTAAAGTCAATTTTCTTTTCATGAAACGGGTATTATTCAGTGCGAAAGCAATTTAAGGAATTTAGTTAAAACAGTTTAATGTTTAAATAAGTTAATACATCGCAACTATATTTGCACAGCGAATGAGTGTACAGGATTTGCTGTTGGCGTATCAAAAATCTCCCCACCTTTTTTCTTTGGCGGACAGGCTTTCTTTGCCTTTACTGGTCTCCGGGCCGGGATCCTTACACCAAAATATATACGCAAAAAACCTTCGCGGCAGTTCAGCAGGGTTTGTAGCTGCTTCTGTTTTTTTACATCCATCCTGCAAGGAGTTAAATCATTTATTTATTTGCAATGATGAAGAAGAGGCTGCTTATTTTCATAATACACTCGAAAATCTTACTCAGGCATTAAATATTTTTTATTTCCCTTCTTCTTTTAAAAATCGAAAAAATTACCGTCTTCTCCATTCCTCTCATGTAATGCTGCGCACAGAGGCATTGACTAAATTCTCATCTCCCCCTGGAAACAGGGTTGGAGCCCTGGTAACTTATCCTGATGCGCTTTTTGAAAAAGTAGTAGTGCCTGATGCTATTTCGTCCAATATCATTTCAATCAAAACAGGCAATGTTTTACAAACAGATGATTTGTATGAAAAGCTGGTGAATTACGGCTTTGAACGTACGGATTTTGTTTATGAACCTGGCCAATTTGCCGTGCGTGGCGGCATACTTGATATTTATTCCTTTGGTAACGAAAAACCTTATCGTATAGAATTATTTGGAAATGATGTGGACTCTATCCGTATCATTGATCCGGAAACACAATTGAGCGAGCGACGATTATTGCAGGTAAATATTATTCCTAATGTGGATATGCAATTGGGAAATGAAGACAAAATTTCCATTTTAGAATTTTTGCCGGAAAATACAATCGTATGGTTGCAGGATGAAGCATTTACGAAGGAAAGATTATTAATATGCGAAGAAAACCTCACCCTTACCCTCTCCACGAGTGGAGAGGGAAATCAAAAATCTTCTGCCGATGAAGAAAATCCACTCTATAAAAAAGAATTAAAAACAGAAGATTTTATTACTGCTAAGGAGTTTTCTGATCAATTAATTTCACGACATCGTATTCACTTTGGACATAGCTCTCACACCCCCCCTCTCCACTTGTGGAGAGGGGCAGGGGGTGAGGTGGGTGAGGGTGAGGTCGATCTCCTCTTCAACACAAAGGAACAACCTGCCTTTAACCGACAGTTTGAATTGCTGATAAACGATTTAAAAAACTGGGAAAGCAAAGGCTTTACAGTAAATCTTTTTGCCGAAAATCCTAAACAACTTGAACGTTTATACACGATTTTTAAAGACCTAAAGGAAGAAATTCATTTCAATCCCATTGCCACCTCTATACATGAAGGTTTTATAGACGAGGATTTAAAAATTGTTTGCTACACAGATCACCAGATATTTCAACGCTATCATAAATACAAGGTTAAGCAGGCATATAATAAAAACAAAGCCATTACCCTTCGTACGCTCCGTGAATTACAGCCTGGTGATTTTGTAACCCATATTGATCATGGCGTGGGCATATACAGCGGTTTGCAAAAAATGGAAGTCAACGGCAGGCTACAGGAAGCTGTCCGGATCATTTATAAAGACAACGATATATTGTATGTCAATATTAATTCTCTCCATAAAATTGCAAAATACTCAGGCAAGGAAGGCACAGTGCCTAAAGTTAACAAATTAGGCAGTGATGTTTGGAATAAACTAAAAGAAAAAACAAAAGTAAAGGTCAAAGCAATTGCATTTGACCTGATAAAACTATATGCCCAACGAAAAGCGCAGCAAGGCTTCCAGCACACGCCTGATACTTACATGCAAACAGAGTTGGAGGCATCTTTTATTTACGAGGACACGCCAGATCAAAGCAAGGCTACGGCTGATGTAAAAAAAGATATGGAATCAGCCTCGCCTATGGACCGCCTTGTTTGCGGAGATGTGGGTTTTGGTAAAACAGAAATTGCTATTCGCGCCGCTTTTAAAACATGCATTGATGGTAAAC
>MWVW01000022.1_pt1 | contig 41311 bp, 39 predicted proteins | sample 1047191 | NCBI WGS metagenome assembly MWVW01 (sample SAMN06349985, study PRJNA376086) | soil metagenome | isolation source: MtG22-5 sample Antarctic (ecotone) | place: Antarctica
CCCTTTTCATGTGCTTCCATTTTTTCCATGGTGCCCAGTACTTCATCACTTTCATTTACCAGTATGACATGCTGTTGATTCATATCAGATCAAACGAAGACTGTTTTTTACCCCCGCCCTGAAAACTATATATGTCTTGTGATAAGTGGCTATCCGGATTCTCTTTTGTAATATATGGGCTGGCTGAGTGCTTTTGATTTTATTAAATAACGAGTAATAGTATTTATAGGCAACATAAACCCCAAACCTGGCTTTCATGGGAAGCCTCAAAATGCCTTTATAAGCATTGTGAAAATCGTTTTCTATATCCTTTTCTATCTCCAGCTTGTCATGGCGGGAGAAATTGTCAAAATTGCAACCGGGAAAATACATGCGGGAAAGATCTGAAAAATCAGATTTTATATCCCTTAAAAAATTGACTTTTTGAAACGCTGCACCCAAAGCTCTTGCGGAGTTTTCCAGTTTTTGATATGATACTTTATTCCCCTCGCAAAAAACATAGAGACACATCAGCCCCACCACTTCTGCAGAACCATAAATGTATTCGTCATAACCTTGTCTGTCGTAAGTGTTTTGCACCAGGTCTGACTCCATGCTTTTAAAAAAAGAATGTATCAGTTCATGATCAATTCCATATTGATGAACAGTACGCTGAAAAGAATTCAGGATGGGGTTGAGGCTGAGGCTACGCCGGATAGCATCAAAAGTTTGATCTTTAAATTGCTGAAGCAACAATGATTTATCGTGATCATGAAAGCTATCCACGATCTCGTCTGCCAGGCGCACAAATCCATAAATATTATAAACAGGATTGCGCAGATCGGTATGAAGCAGTTTGATAGCCGATGAAAAAGAAGTGCTGTACCTGACAGTAACGGCTTTGCTGCAATCAGTGGTGACCTTATGATAAAAATCAATATTCATAACCTGATCAGTTGAATGTTTTTATCAAATGGCTTGAAACCACTTCGCCGCTGATCAGGCTGGGTGGCACACCGGGGCCAGGCACTGTGAACTGCCCTGTAAAAAAAAGATTGCTTACTTTTTTGCTGCGGCAGGAAGGTTTGAAGTTAGCAGTTTGCATGATCGTATTCGCCAGGCCATAGGCATTACCTTTATAAGAATGATAATCTTTTTCAAAATCCTTTAAAGAATAAGAACGTTTATAAACAATTGCATCTGAGATTGCCTGGCCCGTTCGCTTTTCTATCCTGTCAATTACTTTTTTAAAATAATGTTCACGGATTTCTTCGTTGTCGCCTGCAAGCCCGGAAGCTACAGGAATCAGGATAAAAAGATTTTCACATCCTGCCGGTGCCACTGTGTTATCGGATTTTGATGTAGCGCTTAAATAAAACAAAGGTTCAGCCGGCCATTTTGGATCTGTATAAATTTCAGCAGAATGTGCTGCAAAAGGAACATCAAAAAAAAGAGAATGGTGCAGGAGGTTATCAATTTTTTTATTCAGTCCCACATAATAAATAAGACAGGAAGGGGCTAATACTCTTGCTTCCCAATATGCTTCAGAATAGGTGCGGTATTCTTTTGGCAAAAGATGCTGTTCTGTAAAATGATAATCAGCTCCGCTGACTACGGCATCAACGTTATAAATATTTTTATCAGAAATTATTTTTTTTGCACTTCCTCTTTCAATGATAATTTCTTTTACTTCTTCGCCGAAGAGAAAAATAACTCCTAATTCTTCAGCAAGCTTTTTCATACCATTTACAATTGCATACATTCCACCTGCGGGGTACCAGGTACCTCCTTTCATGTCTGCATAATTCATCAGGCTGTACAAAGAGGGTGTATGCTCGGGTAAAGCCCCCAGAAATAAAACAGGAAATTCCATCAGTTGCCTGAGCCGGGGATGTTTAAAATATTTAGCCACGTGTGCTTTAATAGATGTGAATATATCCAGCCTGAATAGATTTTTCACTACATCCCAATTCATTAATTCGGTTAATGTTTGCCCGGGTTTATACACCAGTTGTTGCATACCAATGCGGTATTTATGTGCTGCTTCCTTTAAGTAATTATCCAGCTTTTCAGCACTGCCTTGCTCAATGGTTTCGAATAAATGCTGTAATGAGGTATAATTTGCAGGAATATCGTTACTCCCATCAGGCCAGTATACTCGATATGATGGATCCAGCCGGGTCAGTGTATAATAATCCGTAACCTTTTTTCCAAATTGTGCAAAAAAGCGTTCAAACACATCAGGCATCCAGTACCAGCTTGGTCCCATATCGAATGTAAAACCTGCTTCTTTTAGTTGTCTTGCCCTCCCACCTGCAGTGGTTCCTCTTTCTATAACGGTAACTTTCCAGCCGGCTTTGGCCATAAAAGCGGCTGCGGACAATCCGGCAAAGCCTGCGCCTATTATAATCACTGATCTGGTCACCTGTCTATTTGTTTTTGCAATATTTTCCTGGCAAAGTGTATTCGGCTTTTGATAGTTCCAAGAGGTTCGTTTAATGAAATAGCGATCTCATTATATTTATATCCCTGAAGATATAATAAGCAAACGTTTTTGAAAATAACCGGTAAATTATAAATAGCATTATTTATTTCCTTCATTCTCAGGTTTCTGTCGGATGAATAAAAGCCGGCATTGTAGTGTTCTGCATAGTGAATGCCTTCCATTACCACTCTTTTACGTTCCCGGCGGCGATAGTCATTGATAAAAATATTACGCATGATAGTGCAAAGCCATGCTTTTACATTGGTGCCGGACTGATATTTATCTCTATGGGCAAATGCCTTGTAAAGTGTTTCCTGGTAAAGATCCTGTGCCACGTCCTTATCTCGGGTAAGTGTTATGGCAAAAGGTTTAATAGCTTCTGAACTGTTGATTATCAAGTTATTAAATTCCTGAATACTCATATTGTTTATTTTTAAAGAAGTAAAGTTAAACAAAATGTTGTTTAATTATTAAAATGAAAGTTTAAACAAAAATTTTCTTTAAAAAAAAGTGATTTATAATGATGATATGTACGTCAAAACATTAGAGAGGGATTTCAACACAATGATTCGGGAATCTGTATTTTTTTCAAAACGCTCAATTTCAGATCCTGATAAAAGAACCTTCAACTGCGGGTGTTTTTCAATACCCGCGATAAATTTGTGAAAATTAAGTTTAATGGGCAACGAGGTGAGGTGCATATAAATAAAATCCGGCTTCTTTTGACCGATAATATAATTAGCATCTTTCAAAGGAACATTGGCACCTAAGTAAATAATAGAAAAGCCTCTTTGTTTCAGGATATAATAAACAAATAATAAACCCAGTTCATGGTATTCATGCTCGGGTAAAAGGAGCAATACCACAAGATTTTTGGCATTGTTTGCCGGCAAAATTTCGATGGCGGCTATTAGTTTTTGCCTGATAATATTAGATACAATGTGTTCGTGTGCGGGATGTATGCGTCCTGTTTGCCACAGTATTCCTGTTTTCTCAAGAAACCTGAAAAGGACAGTAGTTATTGTTTCGAATATGCCTTTGCCCGCAATTTGTGACGACAATATTTGTTCAAATCTTCCAATGCGCAGATCCATCATTGCTGTTATCAATTCATTTACCTGCTGTTCGTTTTGAGCTTCCGCAGCAGGCAATTCCATTATGGTACGGTTTCTTTGTTCGGACGGCATATCATCTATGCGGGAGATTTTGTATCCATATTTATTGAGCAAGGCTACGGTCAATAATGTTTTTAATTCTTCATTGTTATAAATGCGGATGTTGGTTGTTGTACGGGAGGGTTTGAGAAACCGGTAGCGTTGTTCCCAGATGCGGATGGTATGTGCTTTAATTCCTGAGAGTGATTCAAGCTCTTTGATTGTAAATCCCATTGGTTAAAAGACAAATAAATGATGAAATTGTTGAAGCGGGCTTTTGCTAATAGAATAAGAAATTGGAAACTGGCAGTTCAGGTGCAGTTTTTTGCCATAGCACGCCGGAAAGATCGTAATTCTAAAGAATGTAAAAAATGTAATGACTGATGCTTGCGGGCTGGCCCGGCAATACCAGCGGAGCTTTTGTTTTGCCTTGACTTTTTTGCTCAACTTTTTGTGTCAAGACAAAAAGTGGAAAAAAAGAATTTACCAAAAGTGCACTACTTGTATTAGTCATTGAGATCCCTCACCTTCGGTTCGGGATGACAAAGAGCATTCGCTTTTTAGTTCAGTTTAAAAAAAATGAGTGCAGCGCCTTATTCCGCTGTAGCTCCAGGACTCATTGTAGTTTGGTAAAAGGTGAGCGGAATATTAGCGCCTGCAGTTTTTTGCCATAGCACGCCGGAAAGATCGTAATTCTAAAGAATGTAAAAATTGTAATGACTGATGCTTGCGGGCTGGCCCGGCAAAACCAGCGGAGCTTTTGTTTTGCCTTGACTTTTTTGCTCAACTTTTTGTGTCAAGACAAAAAGTGGAAAAAAAGAATTTACCAAAAGTGTACTACTTGTATTAGTATTTGAGATCCCTCACCTCCGGTTCGGGATGACAAAGAATCTTCGGTTCGGGATGACAAAGTGCAGAAGGGGCTTAGGATAAAAAAGAGATTCTTATACCTGGGTTCGGGATGTCAACTAGAGTCTCATTCCTTTACAATAAATGATTTTTTAGCTTGTGAGAATCTTTAAGGCGGGAAAAAGAAGAAGCCTGAGCTAGTTTTTGCAAGCCTTCCAGGTGTCGTGCATGGTGTAGATCTGTACCGGCATAATCATAATATTCTTTTTTAACAAGGTATTCAGCCAGTTCCTGCACGGAGCGTCCGTAATGCCCGGTAAGAGATAAAAGATTTAATTGAAACTGGCAACCAGATTCTTTTAATTCATCAAAAAAAGTTTTTTTACCACGCAGGTAAATATATCGTTCAGGGTGGGCAATGAGTGGCTGGTAATTTTGCATCTGTAACTCAAAAAGTACTTCCTTCAGATCAAGAGGTGCTGTTATCATGGAGAATTCTACGAGAATAAGATTGTCTTTCAGTGTGAGCAGGGGCAACTTTGCTTTTAATTCTCCTTCGAAATGCTCATCAATAAAATATTCGGCTGCTGCCTTTAATTCTACTCTTATATTTTGGTTGTTCAGCTCTTCCTGCACTTCAGCACAACCGGTGATAATGGCTTCATTTGTATTGGGATACATTTCCCATAATACGTGTGGCGTAGTAATGATCTTTTGAAATCCTAACTGGGCCAGTCCGTTGATCAACTCAATACTTGTTGCGATATCCGGTGCCCCATCATCAATGCCGGGTACCAGGTGCGAATGGATATCTGTGCGAAGCCAGCTGAGATCAAGATTTTGTTTTTTTCTAAAAAAGAACATCTGAATATTTCATTAGGATCTGAGATAAATAGCGAAATAAGATTATTCCGCTCTATCTCAAAACTAACGACAAAAAATAAAAATGAATGACTAATGCTATATGGTTGCAGTTATCCAGGTGTTTTGCCGGTTTTCTTAATGAGCTATAATATAACACCGGGCTGACCCGATCGTTGTCGGGTGTTGACCGGTGCCACTTTCACAAAAAAAATCTCTCTTGAGGTCCGGTGACCCGTCAGCACCGCAGGTCAGACGGGTAGTTTAAACTCAGGTTTAAAAATTACTTTTAAAAAAAATTAACTCCAAAAAATAACTAATTGAGTCTTTCAAACAGGAAAATTGTTTGGTCTTCAATCATAATCATTAATTGTTACATCGGTCTGACCCGATCGTTGTCGGGTGCTGACCGGTGCTAGCAGTTACAGGTCTGATCCGATCATTGTCGGATGCTGACCGGTGCACCCACGATGAACTAATTATTTACCCAATGTAACTTTCACAAAAAAATCTCTGCCCAGATCTTTGATCGTATATTTTCCCTGAAGACCTGATTCATCCAGGATTTTAACCAATGATTTCTTAGTATAAAAATAAAGTGGACAATTTCTCATATTGTACCGCACCTTTCGTTGCCAGGTAAGAAAACCACCTTGCTTTGGAAAGCTACCCCATATTTCCTTCGTTACTTCCTGCTGCAATTTTTTCAGCATAGCCACAGGATCTTTCACATAGTCAAACACACCCATCAACAGTGCAGCATCATATTTTTCATTAAAACTATGCTCCATATAATCAGCCAAAACAAAACTGATTTTACCACTATCTTTAAATGCCGCTGTTCTTTTTGTGGCAATCTCCAGCATTCCTTCTGCCATATCAAGACCAACTACACTTTTACCTTGTTTCAAAAGTTCCACATCATATACTCCGGAACCACAACCCACATCAAGTATTGTTTGAATAGAAGGATTCTGAGATTGTTGCAACGTTTCATTGAATCGTAATAACATGGACTGCCTGAAAAGTTTGTCCATCACCTTATCCACGAATCCTCTTTTCTTGGCATGACCATAAATACTATCAAAGTCTGCCGCATAACCATGAAAAAATTTCTTCACGTCCTGCACTTCATTATGTACCGCTGTTTGTGACATAGGTTAATTGATTAATTGGTTAAGTGTGCAAAATTGGAAGTCTGAGAGTAATTTATCAAGTTTTTTTTCTGTATTCTTTAAATTATAATAATGTGTATATTGAATACGCCTGCTCAATCCCTGTAAACGGGGATGATTTTCATCCAGTTCCCATGGATGAATATAAAATACCGCCGGACGTTCGTTCAATAAATTCTTTAACTTTTTTTTGAAGTAAGGATAGGGCAAAATTCTGAAATAAGCGCCTCCTACCCCAAAATCAAACTTCGTTACCTTAAAATTAGAAATGGGAAATTCCTTTAAACCATTCTCCAGGGTATGGACCTCTTTTTTAAATCCCGGTATACCTGTACGCACAGTACTGCCGGGAAATATGCTGGAATCGTAAGTAAAACCTTCTTCTTTTAGAATATCCAATGCCCAAAGATTCCTGTTGTCAATAGAAAAATACGGTGCCCTGAAACCCGCATAGCCCTTTTGAAAAGGGAGTATCAGCTCTTTGCATGCCTGCAATTCTTTTCTAAACACTGCAGGAGTTATTTCATATAAAAAAGGATGCGAATAGGTATGGCAGGCCAATTCATGACCCTCTCTTTTTACCTCCTCAATCAGATGTGGAAATTCTTCAATGACCTTCCCCAGTATAAAATACGTAGCCTTTACCTTATGTTTCGAAAGAAGCCTGAGCAGTTTCTCATGGCCGATTGTGATACGTTTTTCAAAACCATCCCATTTAGTTATAGGTAAGCCGATCCCCTGGTACCAATCTTCCATATCCACAGTAAAACACATTTTCATTTTCTTATCTTTTTTTCAGCCCCCTGATAAACTTTTCTAAGATCAGTTGCCATTTTCTTTGCATCCCATTCATGCTCTACATGATCAAAGGCTGCCCGGGCAAATTCGTCCGCCAAATTTTCATCAGACAAAATTCTTTTTGTCCATTCATACAACCCGTCCTCATCATATTGCGCCACTATAATTCCCGAACTGTTATGATGGATCACTTCCCTGATGCCTTCTACTTCAAAGGCAGCGACCGGCACTTTCATCAACGCGGCTTCTACAATTACCCTTGGCAAGCCTTCCCGCAATGATGTAAATATAAAAAGATGGGAGATGGATAAATAAAGAGGAACATGCTTTTGATAACCTTCGAACAATACATCACCGGCAATATTTAATGACTTAGCGAGTTGTTTACATTCTTCCCATAATTCTCCTTCTCCTATAAGTATGAGTTTACTATCCGGAAAATCCTGCTTCAAACGGGCAAAACATTGCAGGGTATAGCGTTGTGCTTTGGAAAAAGAAAAGCGACCCACGTTACACATCACTTTTGTATGAGGCCCTATGCCTAATTTTTTTTTGAGACTTTCTTTTTCTTCCGCATTTACCTCAGTATGCGCAAAAAAATCCTTTAGATCAATACCGCTTCGCACGACAGTATAGGGGATATTTTTGCCGATATTATTGAGATGATAATGGTGTATAACATCATGACTCACAGCAACTATTAAATCTGATACACCGATAGTAATCTTTTCCAGAAAAATATAAAACGATCTTTTAAGCCTGCTCATGGGATCATTAAAAGTTACCCCATGCAGGCCATAAATAATATAGGGACAACCGGCCAGCCAAGCAGCCAACTTTGTGATGAAGCTGGCCTTTGTCTCGTGGGTATGTATAATATCTATCTTTTCTTTTTTTACCAGGAGGTAATAAAAAAGAAGTGCTTTAAAATCCTTAACCGGGTCTATCTTATTAATGAGGTCTTTACAAACAATTGTTTTTACCTTTTCATTACCTGCAAATGGATTTTCCTGCATATCGGCTCCTGAGGATAAAATGAAATCATATTCATTCTGCAACTGGTCTATGGTATGGAAGATATTGTTTTCAACGCCCCCACCCCGTACGAGACGTGTAGTGGTATGGAGGATTTTTAGTTTTTGCAAATGTTTTGTTTTAATCACTTAAAAAAACGGATTGTCGGCTGAGCCTGACGAAGGGTAACCTATTTCTAAATATTTGTTATTCTATCAATAAGCTTCGGCAAAGCTCAGCCTGACATAAAGCTTATATTTGTTGGTTTTTACCATGCAATATCTCACCCTCTGGGATTTAATATTAGGACCTATTTATTTAATCATTTTGATTGCTATTGCAAGAAAGATGAGGGATAAACGCTACCCTCCGGGGCATGCTTTAAGGCAATATTATCTCAATGGGCTTTATGCAAAATTTGGAGGTGCTATATTCATTGCCCTTGTATACCAGTATTATTATAGAGGGGGAGATACTTATAATTTTTATACACACAGTGTTATTATCAATTCATCTTTAAAAGAATCATTTTATACCTGGTGGCATTTGATATTACGAACCCCTGCTACTGAAGTACCGGAAGTGTATGCTTATGCCGGTTTAATGCAATGGTATTCTGATCCAGCATCTTATGCTGTTGGTAGAATCGGGGCTATTTTCGGGCTATTTTGCGGAACCAGTTATATACCTATTGCCTTACTTTTTGCTTTTTTTGCCTTTTCAGGTACTTGGGCTATGTACAGAACGTTTGTAAACATTTTTCCAAAACTTCACAAAGAATTGGCCTATGCTTTTCTATTTATACCCAGCACAATTGTTTGGGGCTCCGCCGTTTTCAAGGATACAATTTGTATGTGGGCCTTAGGATGGCTGACCTATTGTACATTCAGGATTTTTGTGAACAGGGATTTTTCAATTAAAAATTTATTCCTTCTTTGTTTAAGCTTTTACTTAATTGCTGTAATTAAAATATACATATTGATTGCTTTTTTACCAGCTTTAACTGTCTGGCTATTACTGACCTATTCTCATAAAATAAAATCTGCAGGAGTACGATTTTTTTTAAAAATAGGAGTGATTGCACTTGTAGGTGTTGGATTCATATATTTTTCTGAGGTATTCTCGAATCAATTAGCCAAATATTCTTTAGAAAATATTGCTAAAACTGCAGAAGCAACCCGGGACTGGATCTCTTATGCCACGATAAAAGAAGAAGATGAAGGTTCAGTATATAATTTGGGCGACTTTGATCCGAGCTTTACAGGTATGCTAACCAAATTTCCCCAGGCTGTCGTTGTAACCTTGTTCCGCCCCTTTCCATGGGAGGCCCGTAAGATATTTGTTTTATTATCTGCCTTAGAAGCATTGGTGTTTGTGTATTTTACCTGGAAGGCCTTTGCTAAAAACGGCTTAGGTAAATCTATTTCTCTAATCAATAAAGACCCTAATCTTTTTTTCTGTATCACATTCACACTGATCTTTGCCTTTGCAGTAGGCATTTCATCTTATAATTTTGGAGCTTTATCGCGATATAAAATTCCATGTCTTCCGTTTTATGCCGCTTTTCTAATGATTTTAATGAACTATAGAAGATTAAATACAATACCAGCTATACAGAATAAAAAAACAAAGCTTCTGCAAAATGTTTAAATACTTATGTGCATTAGCATTTAAAGAAAAACATGCTTCAACTTTTTGACGGGCAGCTTTTCCAACAGACATTCTAAGACCTGCATCCTTAATTAAACGGGAAAGTATTTCGATCCACTCTTTTTCTGTTTTTACCAAAAAACCAGAAATGCCATCATCAATCACTCTGAAATTCGCTCCAATAGCCGTAGCCACTGTAGGAATTCCCAATGCCATATATTGTATAGCTTTCAAACCACTTTTTCCCATTACCCATTCTTCATCTGGTAAAGGGTAGACACCTATATCAAAACGACTGATAACTTCGATTTCATATTTTTCTTTCCAGGCCATAGCTTCAACCTTTACCCCCTCCATTGTAAATTTTGGATCTCCCATCACCAATAATTTGTATGAATATGCTTTAGACAATTGCCGGAAAACTTCATCAAGCAGATGCAGGTATTTGGAAGTGCTGTGGCTGCCACTCCAGCCAATTATAAATTCATCCTTTTCAGAATAATTCATTTTAGGGTGGTATAAAAATGTATCGACTGTAGAAGAAATATCCGTAGTATTTGGATTATACTTTCTTACAAACTCATCAAGATAAGGAGTACACGTAATAACATGATCAGCGTGCTTCATTAAAAAAAGAGGTTTATTTCTTCCTTTGATCCATGTAATAACAGGGTTTGCCTGACTCTTAATATTGCCCAGATAAACGAGATCATCAATATCGTAAACAATTTTTTTAGCCCATTTTTTAAACAGCCATTCAAAAACGGGTGCGCCAAAAGGGGTTACCCAAAGGTGTATATAAACAATATCGTATTGAGGAAGTTTAGAAAGATCTACTATTCTTCTTGCATAACCCAATATGGTGTAAAAAACTTTGGAAAAGAAATTTCCCCGTTTATAGATTATTTTCCAGAATGCCTTGTTGATAAAAGAACTTACTTCAACACCAAATCCTGCTTCTTCAAAATACGGATAATACTGTTCAAACTTTAGTCTTTGGCTGGGGGCAACATTCAGTGGGTAAGGACACACAAACAATACTTTTTTTCCTTTCATGCCAGCACCTGCTTATAACATTCTTTATATAATTCTATTCCATTAGCAAGACTATAAATATCTTTTATTGCATTCCTTATCTCTGCAGGTTGCTTTTGCAATAAATAAGGTATGGCCGCTAAAGCCTCGGTATGATCTGCTGCTGTAAAAGTGTTGAATACAAAACCCACTCCTGCTTTTTTTACTATTTCTTCCACATCACCTACCCCGCGGTTGCAAATAACAGGGATCCCCATAGATAAAACCTCGCCCATCTTAGTAGGTGAACTTGATATTTTGGAATAAACCGGCTTTATGAATGAGATATTGAGATCAGATGCTTTAATAACCCATGGTACTTCTTTTCTTGCAGCCTGCATAATAATAAAATCCAAAGGTTTCAAACCGTGTAATTTTATCTTTTCATCAATAAATGAGTGGTCAGAATGGGTAACAAAAAGGAAAAGTGAGTGGGGAAATTGCTTTTTGATGTTTAAAAAAAAATTCAGCATTTCATCCAGCATATACCACGTACCAACAGAACCCAGGTAACTCAATACAAACCGATCTTTTTCAATACCCAATTTTTCCCGGCTCTTTATTTTTTGTCTATCATCTGTTAGTGAAAACAAATTCATATCAGCGCAACAAGGAATTACCTGAACAGGAATATTTTTATTATATGCCGGCCAGGTCAACATCTCTTTTTTCCCTGCATTGCTTAATGATATAATGTAGTTTGAATGCTGGAGGTATTGTGCTTCTTTCCTTTTGTAATATTTATAAACCTGGCTAAAAAAAGGATTGGAAACGTTCCATGAGCCATCTTTTTTTTCGTCTGCCCAAAAACCACGCATATCAAAAAGAAATTTTACACCAAATTTTTTTTTTAAATACAAGCCTACATCTGCGGCTATGTAACTGCGGCAGTGCACCATGTCAAAAGCCTTTTGCTTATGCAGGGCGACAGCTTTGTTTCTCATCCGCACAGCATCATAAAGCTTTGAAATTAAGGGTGGGTTGGACGTAAATGACATAGGTATCCAATCAATACCTGATTCACTTGTCAGGCTTTTTATTAATTCCCTTTCTTCAATTAACCTGTTTTTTTTTTCAAAACTTAAAATGGTGAAATGATAACCATAATCAGAAAGCCCTTTCAGGTAAGGTAGAATCTGCGATTGACCCAAAGGATCCGTAAGCCCATCATATGTTATGTATAAAATCCGGGGTTCAGATCTTAATTTATTATAAACATTATTGTAAAAATGAACACCTTTTTCTATATCAAAATAATCTTTCGCATATTGTCGTAAACGATCCGGATTATCAAACACCAGGCTGTTCATTTGCTCCTTCCATGATTTTTTGTCCTCAGATAGTAATACCCCTCCACCAGGATATTTAACGAAAATGTTATCTATATCACCAATGTTTTGAAACGAAATAATGGGTAATCCGGATGCCCAATACTCTCCTAACTTAGTAGGGCTTCGTCCTATGATAGAAAAGGAATCCTTATAAAATACAAGACCTGCATCTGCAGAAGCCAGATAATCGGTTACCTGAATAAATGGAACCTGAGTGATCGATAAATTGTGAATGTTTGCATCTGTAAATATTTTCTTTATTGCATCATTGACACCGTCTTTTGCCAGTATCAACAGAAAAGGATTGTTATGAATAGCAGCAAAGGATTTAAAAACATCAATAATTCTTTGGACATCGTAATTTCCCCCTATAGAACCACTGTAAATAAGCACTTTCGCATTAGGATCAATGGATAAAGATTTGCGGATTTCTATTCTTTTTTTTGCAGTTCGCTCTTTAAATATATCAAAGTCAACACAGGTGGGAATTACTCCAATCTTTTGTTTTGCAGCCCAACCTTGTCTCTGTATTTCTTCAGCACCTTTGATAGTAAGGCTAACAATAAAATCGGCCTTTTTAAAAAAAACTTTTTCCCGGTTTTTAAAATATTGATAAACAGGGCTGAATAATTTACTATTCCAATCTCCGGATTCCAGCTTTTCATCAGCCCACCAGCCACGCATGTCAAAAATGAATTTAACGCCATATTCCTTTTGTAGTTTTTGCCCAATAATAGCAGTTATATAACCCCGGCAATGAACTATGTCAAATGGACAAGTGGAATATATTTTTTTTGCTGCCTGCCATCCTCTGTACACATCTTGTATTGTGGAAAATACAGGTGGATTTTTTGTATAGGGCAAAGGGTACCACTGGATATTGCATTGGGCAATAATATTTTTTATTTCAACACCCGTTTTTTGATAGGCATAGTCCTTCTCAAAAGAAATGATTGATATTTCATTACCCATTCCTGCCAGCCTTTTCAGATAGGCGACTATCTGCGATTGACCCAACGCATCTGTTAATCCATCATATGTCAGGTAAAGTATTTTATTTCTGCTCATTTCTTAAACCTGACGCATTTTATACCATTCAACAAAATTTTTCAATCCTGTTTTCAAATTAGTAGCAGGTTCATAATCAATTAATTTTTTGGCACGCTGGATGTCAGCATAAGTAATTTCTACATCGCCGGGCTTCTCGTTATCAATAATAATTTGCGGCTCTCTTCCTATAGCTTCCCCAATAGCCACTATTAAATCAATAAGTTTTACAGGTATGCTGTTCCCTAAATTGATTATGTGGTAAAAGGCAGTTTGCTGAATAGTATAATCAATAGCTGCAACTATACCATTTACTGTATCAGCATAATAAGTATAATCACGGGCTGTGTTTCCGCTTCCATACATTCTAATGGGTTTACCGGTAAAAATTTGGTGTACGAACTTATGAATGGCAAGGTCCGGTCGTTGCCGCTCCCCATACACAGTAAAAAAACGCAGGTTAAACACATCGAAACCATATAAACTATGGTAGGCATAGTTCATCAGTTCACACGAACGCTTGGTGAATGCGTATGGGGATATGGGCTCATCAACGGCGTCAGTTTCCTCGAAAGGTAATTTAGCATTATTGCCATAAACCGAAGATGATGAGGCAAAAACAAACTTCCGGATATCTTTTTCTTTCATCCATTCCAGCAACACATTGGTTACAATAATATTAGCGTGAATATATCCCTGCGGATCTTTTAACGAAGGCTGCACACCTGCTTTGGCTGCAAGATGAACAACTATATCAATTTTTGATGAAATTTTATTGAGTAAAATTTTATTACCCGCATCGCCTTCGATAAAAGTGAAGCCCGCATGTTTTGAGGAGACATTTAAATTTTGCTCTTTTATTTTTCTGTCATAAAAAGGGTCAAAATTATCAATTCCTATAACCTCATGGTCAAGGCTTAACAATTTTTCACAAAGATGACTGCCAATAAAACCTGCAGCCCCAGTTACCAGGATCGTATAATTCATAGGAACGAAAAAATTAAGTCATCCATTGTTTGTACCACATTTGAAACATCAGCAGGTACCATATTTTTAAATATTTTTCCGTTCGTCCATTATAAAATTCATCAACAAGTTTTTGAACCTCGGCTACTTTGAAAAGACCATGTTGCTCCAAATTTTCTTTGCTTATATACGTTTGTACCAATTCCCTCAGCTCATTACCCAGCCAGTTTTGGATAGGTATGCCAAACCCCATTTTCGGACGTTCCATAATTTCCCTGGGAATATATTTATGGACGATCTGTTTTAAAATATATTTTTTTTGTCCCTTATGGTATTTATAATCCGAAGGTAATTGTGCAGCCCATTCAATAATATGCTGATCCAAAAAAGGTTCACGGCCCTCAAGACTTACCGACATCGTAGCCCTGTCTACTTTCTGCAAAATATCGTCAACCATATATGTTTGATAATCGATTGCCATCATGTAGGAAAGCGGATCATAAAATTCAGGTTTTAATTCTTCACTCTCATGTGCTGTTTTTAATTCTTTTACCGGTTTTTGAAACAGAATATTGAGATCTTTAATCGTAAAGACCTGGCTTAAGTTTTTCAATAACTCAGTTGGTGAAGGATCGTTAAGTAGGTTTTTTAATTTATCATACCGGCTATGAAAATTTGCTTTGTTGCGCAAATAAGGAATTTGTTCCGAAGAAATATGATCCATAGCGGCTGCAGCCATTTTGCGTACAGGACGGGGAATAGAACGAAGTTTATCGCCATACCGGCTTATATAATCGTAACGGTTGTAACCGGCAAAAATTTCATCCCCTGCATCAGCAGATAGGGCTACGATTACTTTCTGCCGGGCAAGGCGGCTTACCAATATAGTGGGGATGGCACTGCTGTCTGCAAAAGGTTCATCATAATAGTAAGGTAGTTCAGGAATTATTTTCAAAGCTTCTGCTGCAGTACAATAATACTCTGTATGATCTGTTTCCAGGTGCTCTGCAATTTGTTTAGCAAAGGGCGCCTCGTTTAGCTTATCGTCTTTTGTACCTATAGTAAAAGTTTTGATCTGCTCATTTGTATTTTTTTGCAACAGTGCAGTTACACAAGAGCTATCATAACCACCGCTTAAAAATACTCCGACCGGTACATCAGCTACCATACGTAGCTTAAAGGACTCTGATAAAATTGCTTCCGTCTCCTCCATCGCTTCTGCAAACCCAATCTTTAGTTTGGGCTTATTATAAGCATCATATACATTCCAGTATTGTCCTATACTTATTTGTTTATTTTCCAGTTTCAAACGTAAGATATGACCCGGTGGCAGCTTGAGCGCATCTTCATAAATGCAGTGTGGATGGGGTATATAACCATATTGCAGAAAAGAGGCAACCGCATTTACATTGATCTTTTTTGTGAATTGCGGATGAACCATAAAAGATTTTAATTCAGAGCTAAAAAGAAACAGATCATCCTTCCAATAATAATGAAATGGTTTTACGCCCGCCCTGTCCCTGATGCATATAAGCTCCTTTTGCTGTTCATCATAAATCACCATTGCAAACATACCACGCCATTGTTCAATAGACTTTTCGCCCCATTCCCTCCATGCATGAAGGATCACCTCTGTATCGGAATGAGTACTAAAATGATGCCCCTTGCCGATTAAACTTTCCCTTATTTCATTGTAATTATATATTTCGCCATTGAAAATAATATGCAGTCCATCGAAGTGCATGGGTTGATCGGCAGCATGACTAAGGTCTATAATAGAAAGCCTGCGATGCCCTAATCCAATCTGTGCTTCCGTAGTACTTTCAAAATAGACTCCCTGCCCATCCGGACCGCGGTGTGGTACTGCACAGGACATTTTTGCAAGAATCTCTTCATTACTTGTATTTCTAAAATCTACAAAACCAGCGATACCACACATAGCTTAAATTTTGGATTGGTAAATCTCTTCCAATCTTTTTATGTAATTTTCTTCAGAAGCTATTTCCATAGCCGTGCTTTTCATTTTTTTACTTAAATCTGTTTTTTCATTAGTGCTTAACTGCATGAAACCGGTAATTACTGCGGCTATGTTTTCTTCATTTTCAGGATCAAAAAAGAAGGCATTATCGCCGGAAACTTCGTGAAAGACCGGAATATCTGAAAGGAGTACAGGCAAACCTACAGCCATAGCTTCTGCTACCGCAATTCCAAAACCTTCAAAAGATGAAGCCATAACAAAAGCATCATATTTTGGAAGTTCTTTTTCTATTGAAAAGGACACACCTTTCAAATTTATAGGAAGGTGATGTTTATCAATAAAATTTTGTAATTCAGCATCCAGATCCCCCTCACCAAAAATGTCGAGTGTTACCCTTGTTTTATCAAGATGTAAAAAAGACTGTAACAGCTTCATGTAATTTTTCTGACGCCGGAGGGTGCCTACAGCCACTAACTTTAATGTTTCATTACTATTTGATACATTAATAGAATGCTCAAAAAATTGACTTCCTATTGGGTTGTATAATACCACAGCTGGTCCTTTGACTCCAATCCATTTATCATAATCATCAAGAGCAGCCCGGGAGACAGCAATTAATATTTGCCGGGATGTATACGTGAGTCTTTCAAAATAATAAGAAAGCCGGTTTACTCTAAAAGCATCATCACTTAATGTATTATGAACAGTAAAAAAAAGAGGGCAGGTATTAAAGGTTGCCATGCGGCTTGTCCATGTGCTTTTAAGGAGATGAGAATGAACAAGTGCCGGTTTTTCCCTTTTGATGATTGTTTTTAATTTAAAAACTACTTTAAGGAAATTTTTATTAGCTATTAAATCCAACCGGTACACTTCATGCCCATCTATATCTTGCTTTAAATCGCTGGGCTCATCCAGGTAACAAATTATGTGATTATATGATGTTAACTTTTTAACCGTTTGCACCAACAGCGTTTCCGCACCCCCAACCCTGAGTGTATCAATAACGTGGATTATTAAAGGCTTTGTAATTTTTTTTTGCAATAAAGGGAACGAAGGATTGTCCATAAGAACTGACCAGTTAAATCAATGGGCAATTATTTAGTACGTTTTTAAAACAAAAGAAATTAATTCTCATTGCTTTTAGCCAGTTCAGTATGTGCATGCACAATCCAATCATAGATTTTGAATTGAAATTTGGGAGGCAGGAAAGCCAGTGCACCGTTGTCCACCAACCGTACCCACCAATCGGGCCTCCATATTGAATAAAATGTTTTTTTAATGACGCTGCTATTCATCTCTTCATCAAACCTGGTTATGCCACTGTATATTTCTTTTTTATTCATCGCTACGTACTTATGGAATTTTATGTATTCCTTCTGCCTTTTTATAAAGCTCGCACAGGTGTGAAAATCATCATGCCATGCAAAAGCAGCATGATTATAATGAACAAGGTATCCTTTTCTATAAGCCCTTATAGCAAGATCCAGGTCTTCGTTGTCTTTTAATGCCTCATCAAAACCGCTTAGCTCGTGAAAAAGATCTTTAGGGATTGAAAAATTAGCTGCCGTTAAATGCATTTCATCAAGAACAAGGGGCTGTGATTGTTTCTCCAAATGCTGTGTCCAGTTATTACTCAGATGGCATTTATATTTTTGAAAAGGAGTAACTGCTTTTTCAGGATCATCCAACTGTGCCCCGCACATCAATGTTAATGGGTGTGCCTGATGGTGCCTGATATGCGCTTCTATACAGTTGGATTGAGGGCGCATGTCGTCGTCAAAAAAAATCAGCAGATCCCCTGTGGCCTGCTGTGCACCGTTATTGCGTATAGCTGCCCGGCCCTTATTTTCCTGATGTATAGCTTTAAAAGAATGAAATAAAAGTTTGAAAGAAACCACAACCTTTAATGTATCATCTGTTGAACCGTCAATGGCTACAATCACTTCAAAGTCTTTATATGTTTGCCGTAACAGGCAATTCAAAATGCCGGGTAATTTGAATGCCCCGTTATAGGTAGGAATAATGACAGAAACCTTCATTTTTTCAAAAGACGCTTGACTTGCACATATAAAGGCTTTACAAATGGTCGTATAAGGTCTTTAAACTTTTCTTTGGCTGTTTTTTTCTTTTCATAGACAGCATCTTCTTTGAGCATAACCTTTCTAATCTCCTTTTTAGTCAAACCGGGATAAGCATTCTTGTAATAAAGCTCCCTGAAATAAGTCATCGGTTGATGATAACTCAAAATGTTTTTTAGATATGGTTTCCAATCACCATTGTAATGAATGGCTTTTGGCTGTTTCACAAAAGGCTGACCGTTTATAAAAGGAAACATTTTTCTTGTTTCTTCTTTTTTAAAATCAGGGCAAATATGCTGGATAGGGTGATTCGTAAGTTTTAGACGTCCATCCTGGAAAGATTTAAAAATCATGTAATTGAACATTCCCATATCACCGTATTTGAACAGCACTTCATTCCCTTTGTTCAATCTTGTTAATTCTTTATACCATTCCAGTTCCAAACATCCTCTCTTAAAAAAATATACACCAGGACAGCAATATCTATCTCCAAAATCAACGGGATTAAATTTTTTATCTAATTCACGCAACCGCCCTGTATCAAAAAACCACTCGTTGATATCCTTCTCCTTGTACGTATAAAGAGGCTGGTCTATCACCACATCATAATTGCCCCAGTCTACGTTCTTTATAATATCACCCCACACACATATATCTGCATCCAATAATAAAAAGTTTTCAAAAGGACTTTCCCAGAGTGCGATCATTTTAGTTATTGACCATCCAAAACTATTTTCTCTTAACCATTCATTTTTGATATCCTTTTTCTTCAGCACCTTGCATCCATAAATGTTTTCTGCTAGCAACGTATCTGTATTCCCGTCCAATAAAAGACAGGTTTCTATGCCCGGCATAAAATAGTTGACGCTGGCCAAACAACCTTGTGCCAGGGAAAAATCTTTATCAGAACAAATAATAACAACTCCAAAACTCATTTGCTAATTACGAATTTTATTATACCATTTTTTTAAACCTACCGGAATTATTCTCATCCTGGAAATTACTTTATTCAATTCCTTTTTCTCTTCCGGCAGCAATATTTGCTGATTTATTAAACTCAGTAGTGCTTTAGCCTTTTCAAAATTATTTTGAGCATACGCCTCTAGCGTTGAATGAAGAAAGAAATAATTGCGGACTTTTTTAATCAGCTGAACGTCGAAAGTAGGGTACCCGGTAAGTATTTTTTGGTTTGATTTGGAAAATAGCAAATTCTTCTGCTCCATGCCAACCGACCGGAATAATGAATAAAACAAATCATTTGTTTCTTCTGCAAATTTCGGAAGCTGGGAACCTGTTTTAGAATTGTTGTGTACTCGGAAATTAACCAGGACTTTATCATCTTTTGCAATGCTATCTAAACCATAATAAAATAAATAACGTATCCACCATTCCTTATCCATTACATAATGAAAATCTTCATTAAGCAATCCAATTTTATCCCAAACGGATCTTCTAAAAAAAGTTTCGGGCTGGTCAATCCGGGCCCAGCCAATGGTCTTGGCAAGGCTGCCAAAATATACATCTGTACCAGTTGAAAATTTTTCAGATGTTTCGGAAAATACCCGGCTGCGACCACAATAACAGCTAACTGCAGCATCTGAAAATTTTTGTGCAATGTGGTATAAGGCTCCCGGCATATAGTAATCATCACTGTTCAACCAGTTAACGATTTCCCCTGTCACTTTAGCTATACCTTTATTTATAGCATCACTTTGTCCTCTGTCTTTTTTACTTATCCACCACGCAAGATGCTTTTGGTATTTTTTTATGATTTCTACGGAGTTATCTGTACTCCCCCCATCCACAATAATATACTCCAGTGCTCTATAATTCTGCTCCAGGACAGAACAGATAGTTTGTTCAAGGTAATGACCTTGATTAAACGAGGGTGTAATTATAGATATTCGTGGAAGAGTAATTACTAAAGCCATTTAGAATGGAAAAATTTAACATAAGCATGTCTTCATGTAGAAGACATCCCTGTAAAAAAGAAAGAAGTTTCCCCTTCTTTAATTGTAATTTAAAAAAGCAAACCGTTTAAAAATCCATAAATTAAATTGCTGCCTGAAATCTAATTCTACCAGCTTCTGATTCAGGAATAACATTTCTACAGCATTACCATGATGGGGAGTATCTGTATAAGCGGTAAAGCCTAATGATACTAATTTCTTAATTGCAGCTACAGTTTTAATATGCAAATCCTTATTTAGCCAATCATGAAACTCAATTGTAATCTGCCTGATATTTTTTACATCATCATCAGTAAAGCCTTCTATTAATGCAATTTCCGCACCTTCGATGTCAATCTTTAGAATCTCAATTATTTGTGTGTCAATATTCAATTGTCTGAGCAGGTTTTGAAAACTAATTCCCTCAACGGTAATCTTTTTGTCCAAACCCCAAACATTTTCAAAATTATTAATTAGACTGCTGGCCTCCGGGTTGGTACTGATATAAAATTCTACGGGACCATTAGCTGCAGTTATTGCATAGTTGAAAGCATTTAGTTTGTCATTTAAAAGTTGTTCATACAACTCCGGATTCGGTTCAATACAATAACATTTGCATCGAAATAATCGATTCATCTCTTTTGAGAAGGCTCCTTTATTAGCCCCCAGATCAATTACCAGCGATTCCATGTTGAGATCTTTTACTACCACCCAATGGTCACGAATCTTTTGGATGGAGGCCTTTTTAAAAATCGATTGGAGGAACTTTATCCTCTGCACCCTAAAATTTCTATAATACTGTTTTACTAACGTTATCATTTTCATCTAACCCTATAAACTGATTTTTAATGAATACCCTAACAGAACGTGAACCTGCTAATATTAATTACGGCTTATTCAGTTAGTGATGATGAAGAAAAATTCAGTACTAAACCGTATAATAGCATCTTCGTAGTAGTTTTGCTTTTTTTCAAAGCCATGTACAATTCCCTGTTTTAGAATAATCGTTAATCCCATATCATCCGAAGGTTTAAAAAAAGAGAGATTTTCATTTAATTGTTCTTTATGCACGGCCAGGTCAGAAGCAATAATCCATTGACCCATAGTCTTTGCGTCTTCGACCACTGTGCTCCTTCCCTCAAACAAGGATGGCTGAATAATCGCAATAACTTCGGACATTAACTTTAATTGTTCCTCCCTGTCAATAAACCAAGGAAACGAATTTTGTTCCTCCAACCCGTGTTCTTTCACAAATACTTTCAATTCCTCTTTTACAACGCTTCCATCCAGTTTTTTGTACGATACCGGTGTCTCAAACACCTTGGCCACATGCTGGAGCGTTCTCGGTTCATATAACCATTGCTGTTCAGTCAGTTAATAATAGCTCCCATTGCTAATTTAAATCCTTTATTAAGCGCATCGCTTTGTCCTTTGTCTTTTTTACTTTCCCAAAAAGTGATATACTTCTCATATTTTTTGATAATCTCTACTGTATTATCTGTGCTGCCTCCATCATTAATGATATACTCCAGGTTTGGATACCCTTGATCTAAAACTGAAGATATTGTTTGTTCATTATAATGCCCTTGGGTAAACGAAGGTGTGATAATAGAAATTTTGAGACCGTTTGTCATTATTATTTTAATGGTTTGAAAGTTGAAGGATTTTTTTATTTAGCTTGTATTGTATGGATTCCGTGGTAATTGCCTGATTGAAATGGATTTACATTCCATACTCTGTATGCAGTCCACTGTAGGCCTCTCTTTAAGAATTACAGCTAGTAAAAGTCCTGGCAAAGCCTTTCCGCTTTGAACTTTTCTGTCAGCTTGTGCTATTTCTTTTTTCAAGCGTTGAAATAATGCTGAGTCCTGAGTAGATTTTTCTAACTCAACACCTTCTATATAAACGTCATTAAACCCTTTAAAAGCCACCATTTCAAAATTCAGCCCTAAAGCAACCTTTTCAATTTCTCTTTCAGATATAGTATATACATAATTCCCAACCGTTTCATACCCTCCATATTCATAATAAGGTTGCCGTCCAAGTAATTTTTTGATAGTGTTTTTTATTACTCGCAAACTGTTTACCAGTAAGACATTTTTATTGAAACCGGAAAAACTTAATACATTATTGTCGTTGGGCTCAATTAAAATAACTCCCTTTTTAGCAACCCGAATCATTTCATACAGAGCTACCATTGGTCGTGGGAAGTGATGATATGATTCTTTACAAAGAACAAAATCGAAACTCTGATCGGCAAAAGAAAGTTTTTCCGCATTTTCTACTTTATAATCATTTATGAAACCTTCCTCTTTAGCCTTCATTAAAAAAGTATCGGAAATGTCTGTTGCTAAAACATCCTTTATTTTTTTTGATAAAAGATAATTTGCATCGGTTCCATACCTCCCATCTCCAAGTGTAAGCCAGGTAGCTTCAGGATAAGAAACTATCAAGGGATCAATAAGCTGATACATTCTTTCATGTCGCCAGTAATCTATGGTATCCTTTTCTTTCCAGGATGGAGAAACCTTGTTAAGAGCATCATTCTCGTAATTACGCTGATGGAGATCGTAACTTAAACTTGCAAAATCTTTATTCATCTGGAATCTTTTAAAAAGGGATGAAGACGGGTATAATTATTCAGCTTATTATTTTATTTATTCGCCAGATAGTCTGTAATCAATCCGGTTATATAATCGATTTCCTTTTCCTCCAATTCGTAATACATGGGAAGCCTCACCAAACAATTAGTGTATTTATCAGACTGAGGCATTTCTCTGCCATCATGTTTTGTGCAATAAAAAGGACTAGTATGTAATGACAAATAATGAAAAACGGATAAAACACCATTTTCTTTTAAAAAATTTATTAAACCTGTTCTTTGTTCCAAACTCTTACACACCAAGTAAAACATGTGGGCATTATTTGTAGCATACTCAGGTATCACCGGTAATTCTATTTGATAACGCCTGGCAATTGCAGATATATTTTGATAATATCGGTTCCACAGACTAATTCTTTTTTGTTGGATTATGTCAAGGTTTTCAATCTGAGCAAATAAAAATGCAGCAATAATATCAGAAGGAAGAAATGATGATCCAATGTCCACCCAACCGTATTTATCAATCTCTCCGCGAAAGAACTGGGAGCGATTTGTTCCCTTTTCACGTATGATCTCAGCCCTGTTAATAAATTGTTGATCGTTAATTACCAACATTCCCCCTTCTCCACTGATAATATTTTTCGTCTCATGGAATGAAAAAGCAGCTAAATGTCCAATGCTACCTAGTGGACGGCCCTTGTAATAGCTGTCAATTGCCTGGGCAGCATCCTCTACAACAAAGAGATTGTGCTTTTGTGCCACTTTCATAATTTGATCCATATCGCAGGCTATACCTGCATAGTGGACCGGTACAATAAGCTTAGTCTTATCCGTAATCAGTGCTTCTATTTTAGAAGTATCCATATTTGGATTGGTGGTAGTGCTGTCAATGAATTTTATTATAGCACCCCGCAATACAAAAGCATTAACCGTAGAAACAAAAGTGTAAGAAGGTACAATTACTTCATCTCCTTGTTTGATATCTAGTAATATAGCAGCCATTTCAAGCGCATCAGTGCAGGAAGTGGTTAGCAATACTTTCTTAAAGCCAAATTTCTTCTGAAAAAAATGATGGCATTTTTTGGTGAAAATTCCATCTCCTGAAATTTTACCAGATGCTACACCCTGCTGTATATATTCGGTTTCTTTACCTGTAAGAAATGGTTTATTAAATGGAATTTGCATTGTTCTAAGTACAGAAATTATAGAATAAATTTTATTTCTTTTTTACAACATATGCTTGTTGAATCCCAAAACCGCCACCTGAATATTCTTTTTCCAATTCATAAAATTCTTTATTAACTGGGTTAGAATAACCAGGATATTTCGAAGGGTCAGTAATTAATTCCCTTAAAAAGCGAGATCCCAAGTAATATAAAGAACTAAAATCATTGCATTCAAAAGAAATGTTTTTACTCCTGAAATAATTTTCAAGTTTTTCTTTCTTTATGTAACGATTAAAATCATGCTCTACAAGTGAAGGCAATTGTTTTAATGCTCTGATAGAATTTAACAACACTAGAGGTTCCCAAAAAGCTTCTGAAAAAACCACTACTCCTCCTTTCTTAGTAACTCTCATGCATTCATTAATACTTTGAATTTGCTCCTCCCAATTTGAAAGATTAATTAAAACACGGGTCGTATAAACCACATCAAACATCTCATCTTCAAAGTTTATATTTCTTATATCGCCAACATCAAATTGTAGACGATTTTTTTGAGGATAGGCATCTAGCACTTGGTTCGCATATTTTATCATATTCTCGGCAAAATCCACTCCATATATTTTTGCAGGATTTCTAACTTCTAATTGTCTGAAAGATGCAAAACCATTTGCGCATCCCATGTCTAATACCGTATCACCTTCTTTAATATAATTTCCAATATTTTCTATTTCTAGGTCAATAGCAAAATTATCGCCCCATGAAGCAGTGTGAGAAGTTTGATGGTTTGACGCCTGATTTTCCCAAAATCTTTTTATAAAATCACTCATTGTTATATTATTTAATTTTGTTTATTGAAACTGTCCCGAAAAGCTGAAGTACTTGTATTCTTTAGTCCAATTTCAGAAGTAGAAAAAACCATTCTGTCAAATTCTTCATTTGTTAATTCCAGTATAGAAAATATTCTTTGGGCCATCATTTTCACATCTCCTAATGCAATTTTATATCCCGAGATGCCATCAAAAACAAGATCTTTAACAACACCTATTTCAAAGGCTACTACTGGTGTTCCACACATAATTGATTCATTAACCATCATTGGACCGGCATCTTGCAAGGACGTGCAAACGAAAACACAAGCACTTTGATATAATAAGGAGAGTTTAGCGTCATCGTTGATATAACCAGAAAAATGAATTTTAAAAGGGATGCCTTCATTAAAATTAAGACCACGAGGGATGCTGCCTGCTATTACAATTAATAAAAGATCCGTATTCTTATTATGCGTTGCATAAATTTCTCCAAGTAGTTTAAGGGTTTCAATAAATAAACTAACACCTTTTCGTTTTTCATTTGTAAACGTTGCTCCAAAAAAAATAATCTTTTCATCGTGCTTCCATCCAAATGATGATCGAGCATGAACTCTATTTCTTGAATTAAAACACCTTTCATTGATGGGAAGTAATAATTTTGGAATCAAAGTTTGCGCTTTAAAAAGTGAAGATGCTTTAAGTTGATAAAGTTGTTCTGACGAAGCAGCGATTATCTTTGTCCCTGAACATTTGTAATATTCTTGTTTTTGTTTCCAATTTTTGTGAGCAATATCTTTATTCTTTGTATCTAAAATAGCTGGACATTCTCTGCATTCATATTTATATCCATCGCAATTCCAAGAATAATGACAACCTCCTGTAAACAATGACATATCCATTGGATATGCAAAAAGGTTTGCACCAGTCAACTTTTGTAACTTAGAAAGTGAACGGGCATTTAAAAATTGGCTTGTCCAAGTGAAAATTATGGTATCGGGTATAAAAGCTAATTTTTTTACGAGCTTTTTTTCCTTAATCCTTAAATTTCTATCATTAATACCAAAAAAATAATAATCAGGATGAGTTATAATAGTTTTCTCAAATAAGGCTTTAATGTTTTTTCTTACGAATTGTAAAACCCGTCCTAAAAAAGATAAAGGTACTAGATGCTCATATTTTATTATTCCTTCTTCATTCTCCAATGTTTTATGCTGTACTAAAAAACATATTTCGTGACCACCTTCTTTTAAAACTTGATAAATTCTTAATGCGGCTTTACCGGCACCGAAATAATCTTCTTTTGCTATCAATAAAACCTTTCTTCTCGATTCCAATACAATCCTTTAATTTATTTTATGAAATAAAAACACTCGGCGTTTGTAGACGAGGCGTTTATCAAGTATTTATGAATATTTCGAGAATCTAAAAATTCATCAACAGCTTTCTTACAACCTTCGTATGCACCGTAATCATCAATTATAATAAAGCCACCATTCACAACTTTGTCGTAAAAATATTCAAGACAAATTTTGGTGGATGCATACCAATCGCTATCCAATCGTAGTATAGCTATTTTTTCAATTTCCTGTGCATGTATGGGGAATGTATTTTGGAACCAACCAGGATAGAATTTAATATAATTTTCATCATATCTAACTTGTCCAAGCAAAAGTTCTTTACAAGCTTCAATAGTACCATGCCCACCAAAAGATTCATAAATGCCCTTTATCGGTGATAATGCACCATTAAGTTCATCCAGATTTTTTTTACCATAATGCTTAACATCAGCTATAGCCCTTTCGCCATCAACCTTAGGATCTGGCTCACATATATCATCGAAGCTATCAAACAAATGAAGCGCTCTTCTTTTATTACCAAACTTCATATTTGCCGATGCCATAACTCCAACTGATCCGCCTTTCCAAACCCCACATTCAACAAAATCACCTTCAATTCCGTTTCTTTCAAGAAATTCAACCTGATCAAATAAAGATGCAAGGTTTTCAAAAGGTACCATTGTGTTCCCTTTTACAATTTCATAAGTACTAGCAAATTGGTCTATCGTGGTAAAACTTAAAGATGTATTAATAACATTTCTTTTTATATCTCCAATGCCTATGAATCCCTTTTTCCCTGATAAGGAATAGTTGTCAGGGATTTTGACAGCGTAAACTCCAAATGGCTCTAAAATGCCTGCTATAGAATTTTTAAAAAAGCGTTTTAATGAGGATGTAATTTTCATTGAGTAATTTTAAAGGCATTGATATGCTTGAAATACTGCCAACCAAAATTGAATAGATTTAAAAAAGAGAATAGAATAATTTTATAGGATGCCCAGTTTTTTTATGTTTTAATAACGAAGACTCACTTTTTTAATCTACTGTTGTTCTTTAGATTCAAACTATGAAAATACTAAAGGCTACTTATTCTTAGTATTTGTATACCCTACACTAACGAGAATTGATTCTATCTTTCTTTTTAATCTGGAAAAGACAGAAGGCGTTTGTGGAATATCTTTCTTCATCATTTTCTCATCATAAATTTCATTTTTAATTACAGATTGGGGATGTTTGAGGGGGAAAAACAATTCATGCAACTTTAGTTTTGCATTTTTTGAATTCACATCAAATGTATGAGTTGCATTATCGCCAAAACCAATATTACTAATCATATTGGCCTTGGGTACTATACCCAGCCCATCATTCATTATTTTTTTATAAAACCATTGGTAGTCCCACCAAGAAACATTATTCATTTTATAAGTTTGATCAAAAATCTTTTTGTAAGCATCCTTTTGTAATGTATGGACGAAAAAATTAGATATCTTATTAGTTGCATTTGATTGAGTCCAATCAGTTAAATAATAATCATATTTTATCCATGCTCTTCTCCAGGTAGCCCATCCCCAGGTTCCACCTCCAAATGCACTGAAAAAATATGACGTATCAGATGTCATTTTTTTTAAAAAATTCATCCCCGATATTTCCATTATTTTTTCATCATACCTGTATTTGATTAGTAATTCTTCACAGAATTTAAAAAAACTGTTAGAAGGCAAACAGTCATCCTCCAGTATTATACCCTGTTCTACATGTTCAAAAAACCAGGTGATGGCTTCTGCCGGCCCACGGCCACAACCTATATTTTCATCCCTGAACAATGTTTTTACTTCGCATTCCCAATCCACATTGGTGGCTATGCGCCTTGCTTCTTCGCATCTTTCCTTCTCGCCTTCCTTACCGGCACGGGGGCCATCAGCCGCTACAAACAGTTGTATTGGCCTAGCTCTACGAATTGCTTCAAAAACCTGCACGGTGGTTTCTGGCCGGTTAAATATGATAAATAAAACAGGTGTATTGAGCACTTTTGATTTATAATATATTTACAATAGCTTGTTGTTACTCTAAAGGAGATGGCAGGTTAATTAAATTTCTCATTTAGCTGGCCTAATTTCCAATAACCTTCAGTAGCTAATAAACCAGCCCTGATAGGTTTTACATAATTATATGGCAAAGCACTTACTATTGACAGCTCTCCTGCATAATCAATCCTGTCAATAAATTCATAAGAGTGCACACAGTCAAGGTTTATAAAATAGTCGCCTTCTTTAAAATCAAAATGGGACAAGCTGAAACTCACAGCATTTGCATTCTGCAGGTCTTCCATATTATATACCCATCCTACTAAATCGGAACAATGGTTGATCAGTAATGTGCCGGCAGAATCTACAATACTCAAACTAAAATGAACACCTTCTAAATCCCTGAAATCTTCTGCAAGCTTATAACTTAGTTTGAGAGTAATTTTCTCCCCCTGCCTGAATATATTGGTAGCCGCACCTTCACTATTGAAAAATTCAATACCTGTAAACCGCAGGTCTCCTCTTCCGTCGCGATCCTTTCTGTTTTCCAGGTTATGATTTTCTTTCAATGCAGCAATATCACCCCAGTATTTTTGAGTAGCAGTTTTAATGGGAAGTTTTTCTGAAGTGATGCCATTTTTTAGAAAAATACCTGTGTGACAAAGTTCTTCCACCATCGCCATGTTGTGGCTTACGAACAATACCGTTCTTCCATCGTTCCTGCTTACATCCTTCATGCGCCCAATACATTTCTTTTGAAATTCGGCATCCCCTACAGCAAGCACTTCATCTACAATCAATATTTCAGGTTCCAGGAAGGCGGCAACAGCAAAGGCCAGCCGTACATACATACCGGAAGAATATCTTTTTACAGGTGTATCAATATATCTTTCCACTCCTGCAAAGTCCACGATCTCGTCAAATTTCTTTTTGATTTCTGTCTTTGTCATACCCAGGATGGCTCCATTCAAAAAAATATTCTCACGGCCTGTGAGTTCAGGATGAAAGCCTGTGCCCACTTCCAGCAAAGAAGCAATCCTGCCTTTGATTTTAATCCGTCCCTCGCTGGGAGTAGTTACTTTGGAAAGAACTTTTAAAAGAGTGGATTTTCCAGCACCATTACGGCCTATGATGCCCAGCATTTCACCCTGGCTTACTTTAAAATTAATGTCTTTTAAAGCCCATACATAATCACTGGCACCTTTCGATGTTCTATCATTGACTTCTCCTATAGTTGCAAATGGATCTTCCCTGCCCCGTACCCTGGCAAACCAACGATTCAGGTCATGGCTGATACTACCGGTGCCGTATTCTCCCAGTTTGTATAGTTTTCCCAACCCTTCTACTTTAATCACGGTATCACTCATCACTCACGTCCTTCTTAATTTTCATATATATTATTTTAGTACAGATTTTCAAATTATTCTTTTATGGCATCAATGATCAATGAGGTATATTTCAATTTACCATTAACATTGCCGGGATCAAACCGGCTGGATCGCCGGATCATCCCGCCCTCATCAGGACTCCAGTCTTTATAATGAAACTGCCCGTGTTCATCCCAATATTCCAGCAGATCTATTTTAAAACCCGCTTGCTGAAGCTCTTTTCTCATTAACTGATAATTATATAAAACTTTATGGTCATCGCATCCCGGTCCCGATCCCCCCGGACGCACATATTCGATATATTCTTCATCAGGAAAATAGCCATCGGGCACTGCAATGCGCATCTTTCCCTTACTTTCTAAAAAACGAAAGCATAATTGATTGGCAGTTCTTGCATCCTCCAACGCAATATGCTCCCAAACATGCTCAGAAAGAATATTGGAAACTTTCTTCCCTTTTAAAAGGTAGTTCCAGTCCTTTTCAGAAACGATGTTCAAATGTTGAATATCTGTGCACACCCAGCCTTTAAATTGTATATAGGAGGCGCCTACAATCAATTTTATATTGTTGCCCGCAGCCTCAATTTCCTTGCGGCAATCACGCTTTGCCTTTTCCTTAATTACTGTTCTGAAAAGCCTTTTGGCAAACGGTGGGGTAATTTTTCTGATTAGAGACCTGGTTTTCATATTATTTATATTGAGAGAGCGTAGAAACTTTAATAAAATTGAATTTGATGGAAAGAATTAGGTATTTGAATTGTATAGATCAGACCGTATCCATGAAACTTTTTTCTACCTTATTAAATACGATGGTACCTAAAACCAGGATGATTATTGTATTCACAAGGCTATACAACAAATGCATCCAGCTAAAACTGCCCGAACCTAAAAATGCATAGCGGAAAGTTTCAATAATCGATGTCATAGGATTGGCCAAAATAATGCCCTTATATTTTTCAGGAATACTGGATAAGGGATAAATAACCGGTGTTGCAAACATGAGGAGTTGTATACCAAAAGTGAGCAGGAAGATCAGGTCTTTGTACTTCGTTGTCAGCGCACTGATGATCATACCCAATCCTAAAGCCAGCAGTCCCATCATAACAACAAGAAGAGGAGTCAATAAAACCAGCCAATTAGGATGAATGCTATCTCCTATTGAAAAATAATAAACCCATACACCCAGGAACAAAGCAAACTGGATAAGAAAACGCACCAGGTTCGAAATGATAATAGACAGCGGCATTGCCAGCCGCGGAAAATATACTTTTCCAAAAATGGCAGTGTTGTCCTTAAATACAGAAGCCGTTTTATTCAAACTCTCGGAAAAATAGTTCCATACAGTGACACCAGCCAGGTAAAAAACAAGCATAGGCAAGCCATCGGTGGAAAGGCGGGCTACCCTGCCAAAGATCAGGATATAAGTGAGTGTGGTGAGGAGTGGCTGCAGAAAAAACCAGATGGGCCCTAATATGGTTTGCTTATACGTAGCTACAAAATCGCGTCGCACAAACATCATAACAAGATCCCTGTATCGCCATAGTTCTCCTAGCCGTAAGTCCATTAAACGGGTACGGGGCTCAATAATTTCCGTCCAGTGTTCTTCTGCGACAACACCTGATTTGTTTTCAATAAAAGCTTCAGTTTGAATTGGCTGTTCTACAGAACTGCTCATGATATAGTTTTTCTAAACCTTGTTTTAAGCCAATGGCTGATTTCCATCCAATGGCGTTCAGTTTACTAACGTCCATTAATTTGCGGGGGGTACCATCTGGTTTTGAATCATCAAATTTTATTGTCCCTTCAAAACCGGTAATTTCTTTTATGAGTATGGCAAGCTTACTGATCGTAATATCCTCCCCTACCCCAATATTGATAAGGCCTGCTTCATTATAATTTTCCATCAAAAAAAAACAGGCATCCGCAAGGTCATCTGCATGTAAAAATTCCCTGCGTGGTTTACCAGTACCCCAAACAATTACTTCGCTGTCACCTTTTTCCTTTGCCTCATGAAATTTCCTTAACAAAGCCGGCAACACATGCGAAGTATGCAGGTCATAATTGTCATTCGGCCCATAAAGATTGGTGGGCATCACCGAAATAAAATTACAACCGTACTGCGCCCGGTAGGCATCGCATAATTTGATACCGGCAATTTTGGCAATGGCGTAGGGTTCGTTGGTTTCTTCAAGCTGCCCTGTCAACAAATATTCTTCTTTTAGCGGCTGAGGTGCCAGCTTCGGATAGATACAGGAAGAACCCAGGAACAATAATTTTTTTACGCCGGTTTTATACGCTTCGTGAATTACGTTATTCTGGATCATCAGGTTGTCATACAAAAAATCGGCCCTGTATTTATTATTGGCCATGATGCCACCTACTTTAGCGGCTGCCAGAAATACATAATCCAGTTTTTCTTTTGCAAAAAAATTATAAACGGATTGTTGGTTGCGCAGGTCCAGTTCTTCTGAAGTACGTACTGCAAGATTATGAAAGCCTGCTTTCTCCAGTTTTCTTATGATGGCACTCCCCACCATGCCGCGGTGCCCTGCTATATATATTTTACTTTCTTTTTCCATTGATCATAAGATGCTTCTGCAAGCTCAGCATGACAAACTCAGAGTAAGCCGTAAAGATGGCAGAGGAGCAAAGAGCGCAGAGAAGCTTTGTGTTTCAGCGGCATTGTGTCCTTAGTGGCAATCCTTGTGTTCCTTGTGGCAAAATTATTTCACGCAAAGAATGCAAAGGAGCAAAGAGCGCAACGAAATACATGATTTGTGTTTCTTTGTGGCAATCCTTGTGCTCCTTGTGTCTGAATTATGAATTGTTGCCATATAGAATAATACCTGTATTTAAAAATAAAGTCTCAAATTCTTCAGATAACTGTCTTGAGGATGTAAATAAGCAAATTTCTCAAAGGAATATTTTAGAAAAGAATGATTTTTATTCATATTGCCTGCTCACATGAAATCCGGAATCAAGCAATACTTTTTCCTGCTTAAAAGAGTTTAGATCTGCAGCCACCATTTCAGCTACTAATTCTTTTAAAGAATATTTTGGTTCCCAGCCCAGTTTTTCTTTGGCTTTTGTTGCATCGCCGATCAGCAACGCTACTTCTGTCGGCCGGAAATAGCCCGGATCAATAACAACCACCTCCTGTCCTTCCCTCAGATTATATTCTGTATTACAGGACTGAACAATACCTTTTTCTGCTACTCCCTCACCTGCGAAACCAATCTCCACACCTACCTCTGCGAAAGCAAGAATAATAAAATCCCTGACAGTTGTAGTAGTGCCGGTAGCAATCACATAATCTTCCGGTTCGTCTTGTTGCAGCATACGCCACATGGCATCTACATAATCTTTTGCATGACCCCAGTCACGCTTTGCGTCTATATTTCCCATGTATAATTTATCTGTTAACCCCAATACTATCTGTGCTATTCCCCTGGTGATCTTACGTGTGACAAATGTTTCGCCCCGCAACGGGCTTTCATGATTAAAAAGAATGCCATTGCAGGCAAACATACCATAGGCCTCCCTGTAATTAACGGTAATCCAGTAAGCATATAACTTAGCAACACCATAAGGAGAACGGGGATAAAAAGGGGTAGTTTCTTTTTGTGGTATCTCCTGCACCAATCCGTACAACTCGGAACTGGAGGCCTGGTAGATCTTTGTTTTTTTTGTTAATCCCAGCAGTCGTACCGCTTCAAGAATACGAAGTGTGCCAATACCATCTGCATTGGCTGTATATTCGGGTGTATCAAAGCTCACCTTTACATGGCTCATAGCGCCGAGATTATAGATTTCATCGGGCTGCACTTCCTGGATAACCCGGATAATATTTGTGCTATCCGTAAGGTCGCCATAGTGCAGGATGAAATTTCGATTTGAAACATGGGGGTCCTGGTATAAATGGTCAATCCTGTCTGTATTAAAGAGAGAAGCTCTTCTTTTTATGCCATGAACGATATAGCCTTTTTGTAATAATAACTCGGACAGATAGGCTCCATCTTGCCCGGTGACACCTGTAATCAATGCTATTTTAGACATAACCCTTTGTTTTGGACCTGGCTTTTTTCAAAACAGTATTATATATATTCCTTAGCCTGGCACTATAAATACCCGGCGTATATTCCTTTGCAACCAACTCCTTATTGGATGCTATAAATGGCTCCGGAAATCCTTCATTAAATAGTTTTAATACGGCACCCTGACAGCTTTGAGGATTTGAGGGGTCAAAATAATATGCACGTTCTTCTACTAACTCTCTAAAAACTGAAATATCAGACAATAATAAAGGCATGCTTGCAGCCATAGCTTCTAGTAAAGCCACACTCAAACCTTCATATAAAGAAGGAAGTATAAACCCATGATATTGATCCAGGATTTCAAGAATAGAATCTTCATTACCTTTTAAATTTATGGCCAGGTTATTCGCTTTAACCTCCAGCTGTAGTTGATTAAAAAGTATACCCTGACCATAGATATCTAAGGAAACAGGATATTCTTTTAACAGCCTAAAAACAGCAATTAAGAGAGCATGATTTTTTAAACTTTTCAGATTACCCACAGCTATCAATTTAAGTGGTGATCCGGCTATATACCTTGGCGGGGTAAGATTAAAAAAAGCATGTTCTGTAAAATTGGGCAGCACATAGCTTTGTTGCTTCAATGGAATATGCTCCTCGTAATCCATTTTTACCTGTTGGGAAACGAAAACCAAAGTCGTTTTGGTGTGGTGATAAGAGACCCGCTCTGCATATTTGGTATAAAAATGAAAAGAGAATGCATCTTTACTGTACAAGCTATGAATGGAATTGATCAAATTATACTTTCGGAAAAAAGCTATCCTGCTCAGCCAATTGGCGTACAACAAATGTGCATGTATAATGTCAGGCGCTATGATTTTCTCCATCTTTTTAATAAACAAAAGATTGGAAAGACTAAAAAAAGTTATTGTTTTCTTTATGTATAAGTTACTGACTTTTTCAAATTCTTTAAGTGTTGCCGCATCCCCATTAAAACTGATCAAAAAGTGTTCATGTTCCGATAATAGCCGAATACTACTTAAGATTAACTTTTCTGCACCACCGATATGAAGTGCAGGAATGATGTGTAAAATTTTGAGTTTAGTCAAAGAATATTACCAGAAAAATTTATTAAAATAGAATTTACCCGATCAAAAAAATCTTCCTAAGGTCATAATGTTTATGTACAAATAAAACAGTGACAGCTGCCATTAATCCATATACTATCATACTGGTATAAGTGGCACCAATTGCCCCATAATTACGGATATTTATAAAGTTTGCTATCAGGCTTACCATCATTCCACCAATAGAGATATACATAATCAGTTTGTTCTTTTTTAAATTGAGCAGGAAGGCTATAAACACGTTATATATAGACCAAAAAAAGAAACCTATTGTCAGATAAAGGGCAAACTGCTGTCCAGGGCGAAAAGCCGGGCCTATAAAATAGGTAAACAGAATGGGTATAGAGGCGATAACCATTAAAGTCAGTAAAAAAGAAACGCCTATAAAAATCAGGCTCAATTTGCGCACTGTTTTAAAAGCAATGCTTTCAGCAGAGAGGTTCCTGAATAGGCTGGGATAGAAAGTATTGTTGAGAGAAAGAATAGCTAAATTCACAATCATCGCCACCTGAGCACCCGCTCCATAGTATCCGACTTCAGCGGTTCCCTTGAAATGATCAATAAAAAAGCGATCGGAATATCCTAACACGAAAATGGCAAGTCTTTCAGGAACAAAAGGTAATCCGGCAAGAAGAATGGAAAGCATGAGTTTTTTATTAAAATGCCCTGTGAATAAGCGCCATTTATAAATAAAAAACATTAAAGCCAGGCAGGCTATCACCAGCGAAATTAAACTGCTTGCCAATCTTCCCTGCCAGGCAAGACCTGCTATGATTACAAGAAGCAAACTTGTGCCTACCTCCAAAATATTTTTTCCTATAGAATAACCTGCAAATAAATATTGCTTTTGTTTATTGCGAAAAAGATAAAGAAAAACGTCATTTAGCACAATCATAAAACAAAAAAATGGCACTGCAATAATGAAAAAAGGATTTGCCTTGAGCCTCCCCTCCAATAAAGGATAAAAAAGAATAAATAGGATAGTAAAAACAATACATGCCATTGCGGGAAGGGCAATAGCATTTGTAAATTCGTATTTAAATTCTTCATCCTTTTTTTTAAAATATTCAACACTTAAAAAAAAAGGAACTCCAATAGCAATAAAAGGGGTTACCAAAACGGTAAACGATGTATATAAATTAATAATTCCATAGTCCACCTCGTTCAAATGGTGCGTAAGGACAGAAAAACCCGCGAATGATAATGCTGCATTAAAGAACAAAGTGAATGCATAAATAGAAAAGGTCTTGAAATGCTTCATTATATTTTAAAAGTTATACACCCTGACTTTATTCCGCCGGCATCAAATGAACATCAAAAAGCTCCCCTTTTTGACTAAACTCATCTTTTGAAATCTGCCTGCCATTAAATAAAATGGTATAACTTTTTTCCTTCAGAAAGTGCCAAATCATTTCGCTGGTTTCATTGCGGGCAATAATAGCTGATGGATGAAGCGCCAATATCATAACAGGACGTTGTGTAGCTAAAGTGTTTTGAGCTCCTTTTAAGACGGCAAGCTCAGCACCTTCTGCATCAATTTTAATAAAATTTATTTTAAGTTTCCTCTGATTCACAAAATCATCTATTGTTACCACATCCACTTCACAGGTATTCAGATTTGCTGTTCTTTCATATTGAACAAGACTGTTGGACACTGAAGCAGGTTGTGGATCAATGTTAAACCTGGCCTTTCCTGCCTTGTCCGATACAGCTGCAGCCACTACTTCAATTTGATCAGCTACATCATTTAAAGAAATGGTTTGTTTCAAAACAGATATGGTGGAAGGGGTAGGTTCAAAACTATATACTTTCCCTCCAGAAAGTTTTTGCATATACGTAGAATAAAGTCCAATATGTGCTCCTATATCAATACTATTCATGCCTGGCTTGCAAACTTGCTTAAAAAAATAAAAATTTGGTTGTTCATAATCGGCAGGAAAAAATTTATAATAACGGGTGGGGAGCCTGAAACTGTGCTCATTAATATGAACTTTTATACCCTGCTTTAAAGTGACCAAATCCAGCAAATAATAATAAAGCTCTTTGAATTTATTCAGCATTTATATGTGTGGGAACGTGGTTGAGCAATGGTTGAACGGTAGTTGAATATGGTTTAAAGGGTTAGGGTTGAGGGTTTAAAATGGTTGAACGATAGTTGAACAGTTGTTGAACCTTATTTTTCTTTTGTTATTATGTTCTTTAAATAAACCCCATAACCACTTTTTGCAAGTGCCTGCGCCTGTTCCAATAATTTCTCTTTTGTAATAAACCCCATCTTAAAAGCAATCTCTTCAATACAGCCGATCTTTGTTCCCTGACGTTTTTCTATTACTCTTACAAATTCAGTTGCATCATTAAGGGATTCAAAAGTGCCGGTATCAAGCCAGGCTGTACCGCGGTCAAGAATGGCAACTTTCAATTTCCCCCGATGTAAATATTCCCGGTTCACATCTGTAATCTCATATTCACCACGGGGTGAAGGCTTTAAATTCCTGGCAATATCCACGACCTGGTTGTCATAAAAATATAAGCCTGGTACAGCATAATGAGATTTTGGCTGCAAAGGTTTTTCCTCCATGGAAAGCACTTTGTTGTGTTTATCAAATTCTACAACCCCATATCGTTCGGGATCGGAAACTTCATAGGCAAATACATAACCGCCTTCTATATCATTCAATGTTTGCAGCTGCCGGCCGAGCCCGGCGCCATAAAAAATATTATCACCCAACACAAGCGCGACTTTATCCGTCCCAATAAAATCAGCGCCTATAACAAAAGCCTGGGCCAACCCATTGGGTACTTCCTGCACAGCATATTCAAACCGGCAGCCCACCTGGCTACCATCACTAAGCAACCGCCTGAACTGTGCAACATCTTCCGGCGTAGTGATGATCAGGACCTCACGTATGCCAGCCATCATTAATATTGACAAAGGATAATAGATCATCGGTTTATCGTAGACCGGCATCAACTGCTTGGATATTGCTTTAGTTATAGGATAAAGTCTTGTACCGGATCCGCCTGCGAGAATAATGCCTTTCATGAAAGATTGAGAAATGGGGAGTTTAGGGTTGAGGTTTTAAATATTGAACGATGGTTGAATGGTTTAGGGTTTAGGGTTGAACGATGGTTTAACATTTGTTGATCAAAAGTTTAAAGGTTAAGAAAGTTTATGTTTAGAGTTTATTGTGGATTTCATGCTATCACAAAGTTTTCAAAATTAGCCGGTGTAATAATTTGTTCATCGCATCCCGGATAATGAGTGCGAAATGCAGCCGGTATTTTTGTTTTAACCCTGGGATTCCATTTAAATTCTGCTGCCATCATTTACAACTTTTAAGGATAATATTCCGAAAAAGTATGGATTTTAAAGAATGAAAGATTGAACATCGGGATCAATATTTAGGGTTTAGAGATTGAACAATGGTTGAACAATGGTTGAACATAGTTGAAAAATGGTTGAACATAGTTGAAAGTGGTTGAACAATGGTTGAACAATTGTTTAACTTCTCTCTGCATATTGTTCCTGATAATAATGCTGATAGGCGCCAGAGGTAACATGTTTCAGCCATTCTGAATTATTTAGATACCAGTCAATTGTCTGGCTTAATCCTTCTTCAAAGGTCACAGTGGGTTTCCATCCCAGTTCTTTATTGATCTTTGAAGCATCAATGGCATAGCGCCTGTCATGACCAGGCCTGTCCTTGATATAAGTGATCAGCTTTTCACTTGTACCAGGATAATTGCCCAGTTTTTCGTCCATTTGTTTACAAAGTAATTTTACTAAATCAATATTTTTCCATTCATTAAACCCACCAATATTATAGGTTTCTCCAATTTTGCCGTTATGAAAAACAAGGTCAATAGCGGCCGCATGGTCTTTTACAAAAAGCCAGTCACGGGTGTACAGACCATCGCCATATACAGGTAATGGTTGCTTTTGTATGATATTATTAATAAACAGCGGTATCAGCTTTTCCGGGAAATGATTTGGTCCGTAATTGTTTGAGCAATTGCTGATCACAAATGGTAATCCGTATGTTTCACCATATACTCTTACAAAATGATCTGATGCTGCTTTTGATGCAGAATAGGGTGAATTAGGATCATAAGGTGTTTGTTCGGTAAAGAGTCCTGTTTCTCCTAATGCGCCGTAAACTTCATCGGTGGAAATGTGGTAGAAGAGAGGTTGAACGATAGTTGAACTTTGTTGAATAGTTGAACGTTGTTCAACAATTGTTGAAGGTGGTTTAAGCCATTGTTTTTGGGCGGCATTGAGGAGGTTCACTGTTCCGACTACATTGGTATAAACGAAATCAAGTGGCGATAAAATAGATCGATCGACATGAGATTCAGCTGCTAAATGGATCACTCCATCAGGATGATATTGTTCAAAAACTCTTTCTACATCAGGATTATCTAATATGTTTACTTTTTCAAAAACATAATTGGGTGCATCTTCAATATCTTTTAAATTTTCGAGGTTACCAGCGTATGTCAATGCATCGAGATTAATTATTTTATAATTCTGGTATTTAGCAACGAACAGCCGCACTACATGTGAGCCTATGAAGCCTGCGCCGCCGGTAATGATTATAGTTCTTTTTGGTAATTCCATTATGAGAAAAAGATTTTTCCTTATTTAGAGTTTAACAATGGTTGAACGGTAGTTGAGCAATGGTTGAACTATGGTTGAACGGTAGTTGAGCAATGGTTGAACTATGGTTTAACAATAGTTGAACGATGGTCGAATAATCACAATTTGATTCTGGCTAACTGAGTTTTTTTAAAGTTTGAAAGTTTTACTGATAGATTATTTATTGAGGTCCGCAATCTGAGAAATGTTTCGTTATCTAAAAACTCCAGTTCCTTTGCAATGATCAGATGATTCAATAATTCTATCAAACTTCCATAAGCAATAGTGGTGAAGTGAGCCTGATCTTTTGCTGATGAACGAGTGCTTCCCTCAGCGATATTGGCACAAATCGATGTGGCCGATCTTCTCATTTGTTGTATTAGCCCATATTTTTCTTCAGTTGGAAACACTTTCGTCAGAGTATAAATCTCTTTTGCCAAATCTTTTGCAAGCTGCCAAACTGTAAGTTTTTCAAAGGCAAATAAATAATTTTCCATTTGATAAATCTGTTATTGGATCATTATTTTAAACTAATGTTCAATTCAACTTTAAGTTGTTGAACATCGTTGAACGTGGTTTAATATTGTTTAACATTGTCAATTTATTGAACCCCTTCAATTATATCAACTATTGCTCAATCTTCTTAACACTCAACGATTTATAAACTATGTTCAACTATTGTTTAACTATGTTCAACCTTATTAAGAATATCCAAAATGATGATTCTTCCGGTACCACTCAAATGCTAGCTTTAACCCCTCTTTTACATTGACAGAAGGATTATAGTTCAGCAAATTTTTTGCTTTTGTTACGTCGGCTAAACTATGGCGTACATCACCAGGTCTTTCAGGTCCATATTTTGGTGCGAGGTCGCTCCCCGCTATTTCTTTTATGTATTCCAGCAATTCATTCAGTGTCGTTGCTTTTCCACAGGCTATGTTATACACCTGGTTCACTGCTGCCTGATTTTCTGTAAACAAAGCCTGAACATTTGCCTGCACGGCAAGATCAACATAGGTAAAATCCCTGCTGTGCTCACCCTCACCATTGATAATAGGCGGAACATTATCAAGTACAGCTTTCATGAATAAAGGAATGACTGCTGCATAGGCCCCGGCAGGATCCTGTTTAGGACCAAATACATTAAAGTATCGTAGACCAATTAGTTCCAGGTTATAGGTTTTAATGTAAACCTGTGCATATAATTCTGCCACATATTTTGTTACTGCGTAGGGAGACAGCGGATTTCCTATTTTATCTTCTAGTTTAGGTAAGCCAGGGTGATCTCCATAAGTAGATGAGGAAGCTGCATAAACTACTCTTTTTACTCCTGCTTCTTTTGCGGCCGTAAAAATGTTGAGCGTGCCGGTGATATTAACGTCATTGGTGGTTAATGGATCCTTTATGGAACGGGGTACTGAACCAAGCGCTGCCTGGTGTGAAATAAGATTCATTCCTTCTGAAGCTTCCAGGCAGGTTTGATAACTCCTTATATCACCTTTTATAAATTCAAACTTTGGATTAGTTTGGAATTCGATAATGTTTTTTTCAAATCCTGTGGCAAGGTTGTCCAGCACACGGACCATTGAAACATGCTCTAAATGGAGTAACTGTTTTACCAGGTTAGACCCGATAAACCCCGCACCACCTGTCACTAAAATCTTCATGCTATACTTTCGTCTTCTTGCGGTCCCACTTATTCATATCCAGCCATCCAAACCATTTGTTCATCATCCCGTTGGGGCGTTTTTCGTCTTCAAAATAGCCTGATTTTTTTCCAAAGCCATAACCATAGCCGTAA
>MWVW01000023.1_pt1 | contig 40411 bp, 29 predicted proteins | sample 1047191 | NCBI WGS metagenome assembly MWVW01 (sample SAMN06349985, study PRJNA376086) | soil metagenome | isolation source: MtG22-5 sample Antarctic (ecotone) | place: Antarctica
CCCTTTTGCCATAGCAGCATTGGTAGCTATATTATTAAATCCATTAAACAACCGTCTCCACCGCATTTTTCCACGGGTGATCGCCATTCTTATAACTCTACTGATTGCAATAGCAATTATAGCTGGAATTTTATATTTTTTGTCTACACAAATTTCCATGTTTAGTAAGAATTTGCCACTACTAAAAGAAAAATTCAATGACCTGTTCATAACTACTCAACAATGGGTAGAAACACATTTTGGAATGTCCGTCGAAAAACAGATGGAAATGACTAAAGGGGCCGGAAGTGGTGGCCAGCAATTGATAAGAAATACATTAGGTACAATATTAGGTACACTGGGGGTGGTGATACTGATACCTATTTATGTATTCCTGTTTTTGTTTTATAAGCCGCTTATTTTAAATTTTTTATACCAGCTTTTTCTTGAAAAGCATTCATTAAGAGTGGCCGAGATATTAAGCCAGACCAAAAGCGCTGTTCAAAGTTATATGATAGGATTGCTGATGGAGACCGCTATTGTTGCCACCTTAAACAGTATTGCATTATTGATTATCGGTGTTCCTTATGCTATTGTGATTGGTATAATCGGAGGCATTTTAAATTTACTGCCATATGTCGGCGGATTAGTTGCTATACTACTGCCGGTGCTAATGGCAACAATTACTTCAGATGGCTTTAGTATGCAGCTCCAGGTTATTTTAGCTTATTTGTTTATTCAATTTATTGATAACAATATTCTGGTACCACGCATCGTATCTTCAAAGGTCCAGATCAATGCGCTGATTTCAATTCTGTTTGTATTGCTTGGTGGAATGCTTTGGGGCTTGCCGGGTATGTTTCTTGCTATTCCTTTTATAGCTGTACTCAAAATAATATTTGATCGTATCGATGAATTAAAGCCATGGGGCTCTTTACTAGGTGATGAGGTGCCAGCAGAACATATAGGAGTTGAGTGGCAGAAAAGATGGGATCGAATATTGAAAAGATTACATATACAAAAACAAAAAGAAAAGGCAGAGCAATCAGCAGCAGATTCATGAGTTATTCAAACTCAATAGGTGGCAAAGACCTTTGTTGTAATTCCTTTTTGTATTGCTTCATATATTTACGGTTCTTTTTTACACCAATGCTTGTAGCCATACCACTAAAGGTCATTTTCACGATATAGTTGAAAAATGAACGGTCACGCAGCCTTTCAAAGTACACAAGCCCTGTACGTCCATTATTATTTTTCTTTATGATAAGAGCATTGGCTAAAAAACTGGCAACCCTGCCGCCAAAAGAAGACTTTTCCATATCACCATCCTTTACCAATTTTATCTTAAGATTATGGTAATACATATTCATTTCGCCAAGTGATAGTTCATCCTGTCCTATGGCCCGCAGATGAAAAGAATCTATGGTGCCGGAAGTAATAATGACATTGGAAAGCGGTGCCAATACAGGATTCAAAAAAGATAAGTTAGTAGGTTTCATTCGCAAAGACATCAAAAACCCGCTTAATGAATCGGCATAAGATTCTTTTACCTTAAGGTTTAATTCTGCTGAATCCATAAGGAAAGCATTCAGGGTCAGAGTCAAAGAATCATTAATTGTAACATTACGATTTTTAATATTACTTAATCCCACATTCATGCGGTTCAATACCAATGTACCTTCTGCACGGGTTTTTGCATTTTTTTCTGTGTACTTCAGTGTACCATTTATCAGATTAATATTATTCAAAGAAATGGGCACATTGATCTTTTGGATAGCATCAACAGGCAAGGGCTTAATAATTCCTGCTAAAAAAGGAGGTTGTTTATCGCGGTAGGTAGTAATTATGGGGTTGTTTATATTAAGCGTGTTTGCAATAATAGCACTGTCCTTTTTATATCTTTCCAGGTTAAAATCGGTCAGCTTTATAGCGCCGGAATGAAAGGTAAGGTAGTCTGTCTGGTAAGCAGAGTAAGCAATTACAGAATCCCTGGGTTGGGTGGGGAAATAAGTGAAAGAATCAAGGCTAAGTGTTTTTTTGCCAGAATTATACTCAGCATTATACCATTTTAAAGTAGTGTTACTGTCAATGTATTGGCCTGTAGCAGTACGCAACCAGGCAGATACATTGAATTTAACGAGCTGGTCAAAATTGGATAGATATTCAGAAGACAAGCGTACGTTACCAAAAGAAGCCCGTTCCATTGACAACTTATTTCTTTTCCTGCCTAAAAAAAGATTATTTGGATTTTGCAGATCCAAATTATCTATTACTGCGCTCCATACCGGTTTGCCATCTTTTTTCGATAATTGGATATCTGACAGTGCAAGATCTACATTTCCTTTTTCCACACCAATGATTTCACCTGTGCTTTTCACAAAAGTAGCGGAGGTGGTAGAAACAGAAAGGGAAGACAATTGAATTTTGTCCCCATCAATATGTAGCCCCGAAGCTTTTACCAGACTGTTATCCGAGTAAGGCAGGTTAATTATACTGACAGAGTCATTCCGGTGTGTGGCAATATGAATAACAGGTTCGGTAGCTACGATGCGGTCAATTCGTAGAGGCATTGTTTGATTTGCAGCCGGAGTTGCAGTTGTATTCCATTTATTAATGGTTATTACTGGCGATATTGCATCTACCGATGTTAAATGAAAATCTTTTGCCAGGATGCTATTGATGTCTGCAGAAAAATTAATACGGGGAGCCTGCACATTTAGTGAATCTCTATCCTGGTAACGTTCAATTTTTACTCCTGAAATATCAGAGATACCATTACTTAATATACCATAGGAGGTAGCATAAATATTCATAGGGCCGCTGCGTACTGATAGTTTATTACCTCCAATTACAAGCCCATTTACAAAAGGTGCAGCCTTGCCACTTTTCGAAAGAGAGGCAAGCTTGAAAGATTGTACATATGTAGATATATTGGTTTTACCATTTACAAACCTAAAATCAGTATTGCCGCCTGAAAGATTTTTTAATTGGATATTGCCTCCTTTGCTATTCTTTTTTTGTGAGGACGTGGAATTCAATGCAATCTGAGCAGCATTCCATTTAAACCCATCCAATACCATAGTTTCTGCTGCATCATCCAGCAACAGGTCATTAATTGTTACCCCTTTCATCCATCCTTTGATCTGGTTTGTTTTTCCTGCAAGATCTATTCTATCAACCTGGACAAGATTGTTGCCTGTATATCGTACATTTTGAAGTTTTGCTGTAATGGTTTTCAAATTGATGATGCCGTTTGTGAAATCCAGACGCTCCACAGCTCTTTTCAAACCCTCTTTATTTGTAGAATTTAAAAGTCTGTCACTATATAAGTTAAGATTTACATTTTTCAAATCGAGAGAAGTAGTCGGCGATAACTGCATATTCAGTTGTCCGTTAATGATCTCTATTTTATTCAAGGTAATAAGATCATCAAGGGTGGAAAGAGATGTGAAAAAGCCCTTTTTTTTGCGGGCCTTGAGTTGCTTTGTAGCCTTATACCTGATTATAGGGTTATAAAGTACTGCTTCACGGGCTATGAGGTTTTGATCGAAAATGAGGCTGTACCAATTCAATCCTGTCAATTCAAAATAAGGAATTTTAAAGTCACGGTAATTATGCCGCATCGAAGTGTTCAAAGCTGTAGCAACAGAAAAATTATTTAATACGATTTTATTATTCACAAAGTGGATGCTATCAAACGTGTAAGCTGCAGAGCTGTCTTCATTGTATAAGCGATAATCACGAACCAGCATATCAAACCTTTGCACAGTTACAGGTTTAGAGGAATCGGAAATTATCTTCAGTCCCCGCATCTCAAAGTCATCTCTGTTAGAATTGAAAAGTGACCTGTTTTTTCGTCCACTGATATTAATATGAATACCTGCATCTTTCACACCCACAAAAGCCAGATCAAGGTCGCCGGTAAGTTCCTGGATGATCTTGTCAGGATCGGGTTGTTCTTTTTTCTTTGCTGAATTAGTGGTGGTCAGGTTGATATTAAACAATGGATTTTCACAATAAACAGAATCAGCTCTGATAAGATTGCGGCGGTACATGGCGTCAAAATCAACCCCAATGAGCAATAATTTTTTAAAGAATATAGAATAACTGCTTTTGGTACTGTCTGTGCTGATTGCTGTAACAGTGCAGCTATCCATCACAATCCGTTTTTGAAATAATTCAAGATGAAAGTTTTTAAATGCCAACCGGTGCCTTCCTCCGGGCAGTGCTATATTCTGATTGATGGTGCGCAGTTCTATACTTTGTTCATTTTCAACAAATTCATCGCGTTTATCTACATCACTGGCCGTTCGTATAAGGTCAAAATAAATATTAGAAATGCTTACCGGCTCCACTCCTTGTTTCATTTTATTGATCAGGCTGAGTTTTGCATTATTAATGATGATCCGGCGGATGCCAAAACCATCTAATGCATCAAGCATAGAATTATACAGCTTACCCATTTCCTGAGAAATGGAGAGCTCATCCTTTGTTATTTTTGAAGAAGTATCTCTTCTCCATTGCAGCACTTCAATTTCAGGATCATGCAATTTTATGGAATCAAGGATCAGTTTTCTTTGCAATAATAAAGCCCAGAACGATCCTACACGAAGGGTGAGTTTTCGGAATTTTACATGGTAAGTTGTGGGTGTTGAAATACTATCAGTATTCACCAGGTCGGCTTCCCTTATCTTTATTTTATTGGTGAGAAAATCAAAGCTGATCTGGGAAAGTTCCATTTTCAGCTTGCCATGCGATTTTGTTGAAACTATTTGTTTTAATATACCCCGGGCATTATTAACGAACCAAATGTGCAGCCCCAATATGCTAACCAATAGCACACCAAAAGTAATCAGTGAAAGCTTCAGGAATTTTCTGCGTCGGGATGAGGGTGGTGTGGATGCCATTGAACTAATGCAAGTTAAGGACTATAACACAAAAGAAAGGCCACCCTTTATGCAAGCCATTAATATAATTACCGGCTTTGCCTGTTCTTTTTGCTGATCTGGAATACCCTTGAAATGTTAAAACCGAACTGAATATCACCTTTAGACCAATCGTTGGTGGTTTCAGTTAAAAATGCTCTTTCGTTCATACCTATTGCATTGGTAAAGTGGAGTTGAAAAACGTGGCCCCCGGTCTCTATATCAAAGCCAATAGATAAAGGGTTATGAAAATCATCAAGATTTTTATTTTTATTTAACACATAATAATAATCGGTGGTCAATGCCAGCCTTTTGGTAATTTTCAATCTTCCACCTATGCCTGCGCCAAACAGGTCATTTGGATCCTGTAAAGTAGTCACAAGGTTTTGGTGTACTATGATGGGCATTAGCTGCAGTGTAACTTTTTCACTGAATTTGCGACCGAGAATAGCTTGTCCATAATAACCAAAGCGGCTCGAGAAATAATTTTTGCGGGTACGATCGGTATACGGTGCTGCATTGATAGTACTCCCTGCTATTAATACCAATGAAAAAGGAACAACTTTTTGCCCTGTTGTTTGCTGTATTGCTCTGTATTTTAGAAAGCCATCAAGCTCTTTTTTATAAGAACTACGGCCAATACCTATTGTAAGATTATTGCTGATGCCATAATCCAATCCTAATCGAATAGTAGCCTGGTCTAATCCGAAAAATTCTTTTATCCCGAGATTTACATTGCCGAACCTGTGAAGAATGCGAAAGTCCAGCACACCCGGCCGGAGCATTTCTATACTATGAGACATAATGACACGCGATGATTTGAAGGCACTGTAGACTTTTTCTGTCTCAGGCTGGTTGTCCGGCAATAGAGTAAGCGAATCTTCCTGGGCAGATGCATGCATTCTTATCATCAATATACTTGCAAGAGAAAAGCATAGTTTTAGTGTCATTACTTTAAGTTTATAAACCTATAGTGGCTCCAACTTCGCATCTACTATTATCCTGATCGTATTTGAGATCTTGTCTTTTACAATTGCAGGTCGTTTCACCCCATAATCGGAAAGCAATATGTGGAAAGTAGATTCGGCTTTTATATTATCGTCATTTACTTTTAAATTACCTTCTGCTTCTATTGGTTTGGTCACACCATGCAGGCTAAGTGTTCCTTTTACTTTTACTTTATGGCTACCTGGTTTGCTATAATCAATATCAGGATTATTGAGGATTATTCCTTTAAATTCAGCTTTTGGAAACTTATCACTTTCTACAAAATTTTCATTGAAGTGTTCCTGCATTAGTGCTTGTTCAAATTCAAATCCTTTCATGAGTACAGAAAATTGCATTACACCCGTCCGGATATCTAAAACCGCTGTTACCGTTTTATTTTTGGCTTCAATATCTTCCAGGGGGGCTTTGGAATAAAAATCGATTGTGCCGCTTTTAGTAAAAAACCTGCCCTGCGCTTTTACATTTGCAGTGATCAATAAAAAAAAGGAAAATAACAGTATTCTGTTTAGCATAGTTTCTTAGATTAAATTTTAATGTTCAAAATCGGGTACAGAACGGTTTAAAATAACGTCGGAACCCAATTCTATAATATCATTTTTGTTAAAACCCGTGCAGTTACCTTTCACGGTTAAATTTTGTCCCACTTTAATAGAGGTGATTTTTTCCAAATGAGTTGTATCCATACTGCATCGTACAGATGACAGGCTTGAAGCATTCCCTAAAACAATAGTTGCAGAATTTGCCTCTTTTTCAATTGATTTTACATTTCCTTTTACTGCTATTATTTTTCCGAGATATTTATTGTTGGCATTTGCCTCATCAGTTTCAAATGCTTTAATGAGGTCAGAAGCATTTATTGTAGTAATGGCCGTCACTCCGGTAAGGTCTTTATTACCGCGATGGTATTCCTTATAGGCATAAATGCCTGCAGCAATGATAATTAAAAGTATAAAAAACAAAATGGTCCGCTTCATAAAATTAATTATCAGGTGCACCTGCGTCTATCCAGGTTTTGATTTTATTGATATCACAATCCTTCATTTTAGGAGCACCACGTGGCATAGGTGAAAAACCAGGAGTATGGGTGATTGATCCTAATAATTTTCCATTATCAGCTACGGTTTTTAGGGAGATATAGTTTGTAAGAATGATATTTCCTGAGTTGGCTGCCGAACTATGACAGAATGCACAATTATAGTTTATAAGTATACTGTTGATTGTAGAAGAATAGGTAACATTAGTGGTATCACAGCTGCCAGTATTAGGGTATAGTTCATCTTCTTTGTTGTAATAACAACTAAGCACCGAAAAACATGTTACCATTGCCAATATTTTTTTCATAACAATGTCTGATACATACACAGGGCCTTACTAAAATTATTTATAAAAAGTCAACGCACCGTTGCACCATTTTGAGTAGTGGCATCAGGGTTTACAATGATCAATTTACCATCTGGCTGCTCGGCGGTAAGGATCATTCCCTGGCTTTCTATACCCCTCATTTTCCTTGGAGCCAGGTTTGCCACTACGATCACTTGTTTATTTACCAATGATTGAGGTGTAAAATGTTGGGCAATACCCGATACAATTATTCGTTTCTCAACACCGAGGTCTACTTCTAATCTTAAAAGCTTATCAGCTTTTTCTACTTTTTCAGCAGCAGTGATGGTGCCGATGCGCAAATCCAGTTTTTCAAAATCATCATAAACAATTTGTGACCTGATATTTTTAATGACAGTATCATTTATATTCTGATTAGTTATAGCCTGTTCATGACTGCCCACCCGCGCCTGAATTTCAGGGACGGGTAGCAGGCTGCTACTTGTTTTTTGCTTATCCATATTCCGGCTTTTTATCTTTAATTTTTCGATTTGTTCCTGTACTTCTGCATCTTCTATTTTCCGGAATAAAAGCTCAGGTGGCCGCAGAGAGTATCCAACGCTCAATAATTTGACAGAACCCGCATTTTCCCAATTCAGCATTTTATCTACAACCTTCATTAAAGCACACATTTTTTTTGCTGTATTGGGCAAAAAGGGATTAATAAATACAGCAAGATTGGCGCAAAGTTGTAAACAAATATGTATACAATTGTCGACTGCCTTCTGCGCTTCTAATGTTAATTCGCCATCAGTGTTTACTTCTTTTGCTCTTATCCATGGCTCTTTATCCTGCAGGTATTTATTACCACTGCGTGACAAATCAACCACTTCAAATAGTGCATCCCTGAATTTATATTCTTCTATAAAATTTTCAATTTTCGTTTTTGCATTCCTGATAACTTCAATCAAGGCCCGGTCTTCTTTATCTTCCTTATCATTATGGTACTTTGGTACCTTGCCTTTGGTCAGTTTATGCATCAGCACGAAACTGCGGTTAAAGAAATTAGCAAATATGGCAACCAGCTCACTGTTCACTGCGTCCTGGAAACCTTTCCAGGTAAATTCACTGTCTTTTGTTTCGGGTAATATAGTGGTAAGATAATAACGTAAAGCATCTGCCATTTGCGCACCACCATTCTCTTTCTTGATAAAATCATTAATATAATCCTGCATGTCAAGTTTCCAGTTTCGGCTGGTACTCATCTTATCTCCTTCAAGGTTCATGAATTCGTTGGCGGGTACATTTTGAGGTATTATATATTCATGCAGCCTGAGCATGAGGGGAAATATTATGCAATGAAATACTATATTGTCTTTTCCTATAAAATGTACAAGTTTTGTTTCCTTATCGAGCCAATAGGGTTTCCAGTCATTGCCTGTATTCAGCGCCCATTGTTTAGTAGCGGAGATATATCCGATTGGTGCATCAAACCACACGTAGAGTACTTTTGTTCCCCCGCTCTCATCAGGTGATATTTCGGAAGTACTTTTTGTATCACTGATATCGTTTATGTTGTTTACATTATTTGTGCCTGGCACCTTTACACCCCAATCCAGATCTCTTGTAACGGCACGAGGCTGCAGTCCGCCATCTATCCAGCTTTTACATTGTCCCAGTACATTTGCTTTCCAGTCTTTTGCATGTTCCTCCAATATCCAGCTACGTAGCCAGTCTTCATATTTATCCAATGGCAGGTACCAATGTTTGGTCAATTTTTTAATGGGAGCTCCACCACTCAATGTACTTACCGGGTTTATCAATTCATCAGGGCTCAATGCACTGCCGCATTTCTCGCATTGATCGCCAAACGCTCCTTCAAAGCCACAATTGGGACAAGTTCCCTTTATATAGCGGTCAGCCAGGAAGGTTTGAGCTTCTTCATCAAAGTATTGTTCGGTTTCTTTAATTTCCAAAAAGCCCCTGTCATTCAGATAGGTAAAAAACTCCTGGGCTGTTTCGTGGTGAACAGGATTAGATGTGCGGTCATAAATATCAAAAGAGATAGATAAATCTTCAAAGTTTTCTTTTATGATCACATGATATTTGTCTATAATAGCCTGTGGGGAAGTACCTTCTTTCATAGCCTGTATAGGTATGGCGGTACCATGTTCATCTGATCCGCATACAAATAATACATCCCGCTTTCGGGCCCGCAGATACCGCACATAAATATCTGCCGGTATGTAAGCACCTGCAAGGTGACCAATGTGTTTTTCGCCATTGGCATAGGGTAGGGCGGAAGTGACTAAATATCGTTTAGGTTCGTTCATATATAGCTTCAGTTTTGCTTCCGGTTAATTATTCCCGGATATGTATATTAACTCTCTAAAGTATTTAAAATTAAGTGTTCAAAAATACCGCAAGTTTGTACAAGTAAGTGCAGATAAGAAACGACCAGTAGCAAAACAAATATTTCGGCAAGAAGAAAAATTTATTTCATTATTGTTTTAAGAGGATTGTTATTTTCCGCACCTCATTTGTAAATTGTACTAATGAATCGAAAACATTTTTTGAATACGATAGGTATACTTGCAGCAGGAGTAAATATTCCTATCCAAAACGAATTGAAATTACCAAAAGAAGATATACCTATTTACAAGCGTCCTCCTTATCTTAAGCGAGGTGATACAATAGGAATTACTTCTTCTGCAGGTTTTATTACAATTGAAGAAATTCAACCGGCTAAACAGCTGATGGAAAACTGGGGGTTTAAAGTAATGGTGGGAGCAACAATCGGCAAGCGGGATTATAACTTTGGAGGGACAGATGCAGAAAGAGCAGGCGATTTACAGGCCATGCTGGATGATCGTGAAATAAAAGCCATTATGTGCGCAAGAGGCGGATATGGTATGGTACGGATTGTAGACGCTTTGAATTGGACAGCTTTTCGTCAACGTCCAAAATGGTTTATCGGATTCAGTGATGCTACTGTTTTACATAGCCATATACATACCAACTGTATGATCGCTACCCTTCATTCTAAAATGACAAACAGTTTTCCGGATGATTGGACTAAGGTAGAACCCATACAGGTAGACACAATTAATTCTATACACGATGCATTAACCGGAAGGAGGATGACTTATTCTGTCATTGCCAATGCTTATAATAAAATGGGAGTAGCTGAGGGCATATTGGTTGGAGGTAATCTCAAATTACTGGAAACACTTTCTGGAACGAAATCCGATATTTCTACCACCGGGAAAATTTTATTTATAGAAGATACGGGTGAATATCTCTATAGTATTGACCGAATGCTGTGGCATTTGCAGCGTACCGGAAAATTGAAGGGATTGAAAGGTTTGATCGTAGGGGGTTTTAAAGTGAAGCCTGATGATGAAGGTGAGGAATTTGGCAGAACAGTTAATGATATAGTTTTGCAAAGAGTAAAAGACTTTAATTACCCGGTTTGTTTTGATTTTCCTGTAGGACATCAGCGGGCAAATTTTGCTTTGAAATGCGGTGTAAAGCACCAGCTGACTGTAAAACCTACCCATGTAATGTTATCTGAAATATTATGAGTAAAATTCCACCTTATTTAAAAAGAGGAGACAACATTGGTATCATAGCCCCGGCAGGTTTTATGCCATTTGATAAAATGCAAACCTGTATTAATACTTTGCAGGAATGGGGTTTCAAAGTAAAAACCGGAGCAACCACAAGGAGTATTTCGCAGAATTTTTTTTCAGGGAGTGATGAAGAAAGATTGTTGGACCTGCAGCAAATGCTTGATGACAGGGAGGTAAAGGCTATTTTTTGTGCACGGGGAGGATATGGGATAAGCAGGATAATTGACAGGTTGAATTTCAAAAAATTCAGAAAACATCCGAAGTGGATTATTGGTTTTAGCGACATCACAGTATTGCATTCGCATTTATTCAGCCAGTATAAAATTGCTTCTTTACATGCACCAATGGCTGCCGCATTCAATGATGGTGAGCATACCAATCCTTATATATTATCACTGAAGCAAGCTCTTGAAGGCAACCCGGCCCTTTATGAATGTGGTGCCCATGATTTTAATAACAGTGGTAGGGCAAAGGGATTATTGGCAGGAGGTAACTTATCCCTTCTCTGTCATTTGTTAGGTACTGATTCTGATATAAATACAAAAGGAAAAATTTTATTCCTGGAAGATATCGGGGAGTATTCCTATAATATTGATCGTATGCTGATACAATATAAGCGCAGTGGTAAATTAGAAAAACTTGCAGCACTTATCATTGGAGGTTTTACAGACAGCAAGGAAACTGAAAGGCCTTTTGGAAAATCTGTCGATGAAATTATTTACGATCATGTCAAAGAATATAAATATCCCGTTTGTTTTCACTTTCCGGTAAGCCATGGAAAGGAAAACTATGCATTGAAGATCGGTAAAGTGTATTCGCTTACAATTACAGATGAAAAAGTGGTGCTCAAAGAAAGCTAATAATTTAATAACCGGGACAGGCTGGATTGGTATTGTTCATAACCGAAAAGGTTATTATGCCTTCCACCTTCAATGGTTATTAATTGTACACCGGGATTTTCCATTTTGAGTTTTTTTGACTGCGTATAAGGAATTACCTCATCGCTGGTTCCGTGAAAGATGGTAACAGGTGCTTTTACTTTGGGTAAATATTCAAAAGTAGGAAACCTGTATTTACTCATAAGGGAAGCTGGATAAATGGGAAAACGTGATGCGGCCACACTTGGAATACTATAATAAGGTGTTTCCAATATCAGTTGTTTGCATTCATTGACAGAAGCTAATTGAGCTGCTACTCCGGTGCCAAGAGATTTTCCATAAATAATTATGTCCTTTGCAGCAGTTTTTTTTGCCAGTGTAAATAGTAATCCTGCATCTTCATACATATTTTTTTCTGATAACTTTCCTGTACTTTTTCCGAAACCTGCATAATCGGGCATCCAAACTTCATAACCCAGTTTAATGAACGGAGAAATGAATTTTTCATATCGTTCAATGTTCCTCCTGTTTCCATGAAAATAAAGTACTATCCCCCTGGGAACTCCTTCAACAGTAAACTTTACTAAATTCAGATTTCGCTTCCCCACCTGCATATTTTTTTCCCTGAAGGGCGTATCGAATGAAAAACGGTGATCAGCTTTTAACGATATAGGATGAAAAAGTATAAGGTCCTGGATAAGGAACAAAATAAGACCAATTATCAAATACCCGATAATTAAAATTTTTATATATATCCACAACCTTTTTTTTAGCAATAAATTCATGACGATGATTCAAATTTCGGCAAAAGACAACCCCGCAAACAAGCGGGACATTTTAAAATTAATTCTATAAAATTCGTTTAATAATACCTGTTTAAATGATTTCTTAACCGGTATTGCATTTCATTTTCTATTTGCCGCAGTATGGCTTCCATAATTTCGTCTTCTCTGGGTGTATTATAATCATAACGATTCAATAACGCCCGGTCATTATCACTAAGCGCTCTTTCATCGCCGCGATAAGAAGCAAATTCGATCTGCCAACGGTGCTCACCCCTCACAAGGTCTGTCCACAATGTCATGCCTTTTGCATCTCTCGATGTTATATAAAGATCACCTTCCGACACCATAGTTCTGCGGGTAACTGTGACCTGTGCAGAAACCCTGGCATATTGCTTCACTATCGAATCAGGTTTATACACTATTTCTTTTACTACAATTTCTTTCGATACATTCCGGGTAGAATGCTGATCATAAGGTCGGCCAATTTCCATTCGATTCAGATACATTTCCAAAACTTCATCTGCTTCTATGTTTTCAGAACGGGCATCCCATTCCGAATAAAATTTTACGAATTCATTGTTTTGTGAATATCGCAGATTACGTACAAGGCTTTCTTCAAAATTTCTTAACTGATAAGAATTGTTACTGTATTGGTAGCCATAATTATTATTGTTCATGGGTAATACGACTATTCTTACGATAGCATGCCTGTACGCTTCATCCATCTTCAATCGTATAGAATCATTTTCTTTAAACTTCAAAGCTTTTTGAAAATTCCTGTAAGCATCACGGTAAGCTGCTTTATCATGAAGGTCCATTTTGGCCATGCCTTTTTCATAATACAGTTCCCCCGTTTTGTTTTTATATGTAGCCAGGTATTCTGAATAATCGGTTGGTTGCACTATTCCCTGTAAAGGGGGTGCCTGCCGTATAATGCTATTGAGATTTTGAAGGTCTCGGTATATATTATATATCTGCTCATATTTTGGTTCACCAGATGACCTTGATAAGATTGCTATTTTATTTTCATGTTCATCAACTGCATTTTTATATGCAGCTTTAATTAATGCTTTTGCATCACCATCATTAGGATTTTTTTGTAATTTTTTTACAGCCAGTTCTATGGCATTTGTATAATTTCCTTTGTCGTAAGCTTTACCTGCAGTTTTACAGCCAGCTAACAGGATGATAAAGAAAGTGGGAATAAAGTAAAGTTTGATCATGGTAGCTTTTTAAATTAAGAGCAAAAGGGCCACCAAAAGTTACTCATAAAATGTTATTTTGCCACCTCTTAACAAAAGTTCGTGATGTTTCGGCTTATTCTAAAACACAAATCAGTTAGTGTTTTTAACGAATATATTTAAATAGCGAGTCAGCATTTTTTGTCCAAGATTATTAATCATCTTTCAATATATCACGAAGAAAATTATGATACTCTGAAAAATTGGGAAGGTTATTATGTCCACCACCATGAATACGGATTAGTGTAATACGGCGGGGTAAAAGCTTTTGTAATGATTCGCTATGACGGATAGGGATCAATCGATCTTTAGTGCCATGAATAATATAAACCGGGCAGCGCACTTTTGATATCCATCTATCTGTACGCAATTGGTAACGAAGTACAAACCGGATAGGAAGAAATGGAAGAAAACGCTCTATCACTTTAATAAAGTTGTAAAATGGCGCATCTAATATGAGATACCGGGGCTTATTGTCAGAAGCTAGTTTAGCTGCAAATCCACTCCCCAGGCTACGTCCATATATTATTAAGTGCTCTTGTCCGTACTGGTTTTTCAAAGCTGAATATACTACCTGCATGTCATCAAGCATTTCTTTTTCACTCCGTTTACCTGTGCTTTTTCCGAAACCACGATAATCCACCAGTATTACATCATAATTGTAGCGGTAAAAATCACGGGCATATTTTGCCCAGCCTTTTATACTTCTTGTATTGCCATGAAAATAAAGGATCAGCCCTTTTGGATGGTCGCGGTAAAAATGTAGTCCGTTAATGCGGACACCTGGTTCTATATCAAAATTCAATTCCTTAAATGGAATATCATATTTGAATTTAAAATCTGATTTTAATTTTTCAGGCCTGAAAATAAAACGATCCTGAAATAAATAAACAAGCAGGGTTAAAAAAACAATCGCAGCAATAATATAAAGCCAGAAAGACATGCAGGCATATGTTGCTGAAAAAAATTAATCTTCTATTCTTTTCAATTTAAGATTGGTTACCGGCGCTACGATCAACGGAAATTTTTCAATAGTGACTGTACTGGAGTCAAGCCCGAAACCTCTTTCTTCGGAAAGACTTACGTCTTTCAGCCAAAAATGAAATTTCATTATCATGCGTTCCCAGATGGGTAATTCATTATCCTGGCTCAGGTATTTTTCCATTACTATAAAAGAAAAATCGCCAACAATATTACTTCGCTCCAGGCTTTCATACCTGCTGGTAATATTTACTTCTTTATTTGCTACGAGGTCTTCTACTACTTTACGAAACATAAGGTTAATACGCGGCTCTACCCGGAATCCCAACCTGAACTCCACACGAATAATATCATTTGGGATAATATGATCTACTTTATATTCAGAGGTGTAAGGATCATCGAGTGTATCTACATGAATAAACCAATATATATCAGCTCTTTTAGGTTTTTTATTAAGGATTGAGTAAATGATCTTATGCTCGATTTCCTTGGGGTTATCAGCGCTGGTTAAATAAACAAGGTGTGTTGCATATTTTGGAACTGAACGATCATTACTTAACTCCTGTATTTTTGGAATATAATGTTCAAGACGTACAAACTCAACATAACGGTTTTTGATCTTCCTTGCCCGGAACCATATATACATTACTGAAAACATTACACCGCTAATCATCAGTGTGATGTAACCTCCATGTAAAAACTTTTGCAATAGTGCAAATAAAAACAGGCTTTCAATAATTGTATAGACTCCTAAAAAAACCCATATATAGATTGGTTTTATTCGCCGGGATACCAGGAAATTAGAGAAAAGAATAGTTGTCATCAACATGGTGACAATGATAGCCAACCCATAAGCAGCTTCCATACGTGTAGAAGTTTGAAAGTAGAGCACAACGCCCACACAACCTGCAAACATCAGGAAATTGAGTGAAGGAATAAATAATTGTCCCCTTGCCTCTGATGGATACCTGATTTTCAGTTTGGGCCATAAATTGAGACGCATGGCTTCACTGATAAGTGTAAATGAACCGGAGATCATGGCCTGGCTGGCGATAATAGCAGCACTGGTGGCTATGACTACGCCAAAAATGATGAACCACTGGGGCATCAGGTCGTAGAAAGCATTTATCCCCAGTTGCTCTTTCACCTCCTTGGTGATAGTAAGCCCTGTGTGGTGAGCCAATAAAGATGCGCCCTGGCCAAGGTAATTGAGTATGAGACAGGTCTTAACAAATATCCATGATACACGAATGTTAGACTTGCCACAATGGCCTAAATCACTATATAAAGCTTCTGCTCCCGTGGTACATAAAAAAACAGCACCCAATAACCAGAGCGCTTTTGGATATTCTATCAAAAACTGCCCGGCATAGTAGGGACTAAAAGCTCGAAGAATAGACAAATCGTCGAAAAGATGAGTAACGCCTAGCACTGCCAACATCGAAAACCAAACCAGCATGACAGGACCAAAAAAACGTCCTATTGAGGCAGTTCCAAACTGCTGCGTAAAAAAGAACAAGGCTACTATTACCAGCACGATGTACACAATATATTCCTCTATTCCTTGGAAAGCAGATAGTTCCTGCAATCCTTCTACGGCCGAAGTGATTGAAATCGGGGGAGTAATAATTCCATCTGCCAGTAAGGCGGCACCGCCAATCATAGCCGGCAGAACGAGCCATTTTTTATGACGCCGGACCAGGGCATATAATGCAAAAGTCCCTCCTTCTCCCCGGTTGTCTGCCCTCAGCACCAACCAAACATATTTGACAGTGGTTTGAAGTGTGATAGTCCAGATGATACAGGACAAGCTGCCTATGATCAACTGTTCATTTATAACTCTTCCGTTTATAATTGCATTAAAAACATATAAGGGAGAGGTACCTATATCACCGTAAATAATTCCCAATGCTACTATTAATCCTGCAGCTGTGACCCGGTTCAATGGAATTTTCACTCTAAATTCAATTTATAAAATAAGTGTGCAAAGCTATACCTAAAACTAATGTTAAAACTAATCTCATTACCACCTGAGATGTATCTTTTTTATACACCCATCATAATGCCGTGCGCCTATATCAAATTTTAACCGTCTGATATTAGCTACTTAATTTAATTTTAATCAGAATAAAAGTTTATAATGAAAATATTTAGGGGTTTTCTTATTGCATTCATTTCTCTTATCACTGAGCAGGGTTTTGCTCAAAAACTGGTTTACTCCGAGCCCGATAAAGATGATACACGGAGAATGAATTTTGAAGTGATTGGCAAAGTGGGCGGTAATTTTCTAGTCTATAAAAATATACGCACCCGACATTTCATAGCAGCTTATGATAACGAGATGAAGCAGATAGCAAAGGAGAAACACGAATATATTCCGGATGAACGCCTGATCAATGTTGATTTTTTCCCTTATACTGATCATGTATATATGATCTACCAATACCAGAAAAAGAATGCCGTTTATTGCAAAGGGGTAAAGCTGGATGGTTTAGGGAAAAAGATCTCTGATGTGATGGAGCTGGATACTGCTCACATAAGCTTTACGGCAGATAATAAAATATATTCTGCAGTGAGCAGTGAAGACAAAAGTCATATCATGCTCTTTAAAATAAATACGAGAAACAAATCACGTTATTTTATTACTACAATTTTACTGGATCAAAACCTTTCTCTCAAAAAAAAGAGCAGCACTGTTTTGTCTATGGAAGAACGAAATGATTACCTCGATGAATTCGCTGTAGACAATGATGGTGACCTTGTGTTCACTAAATTTACCCGCAACAATAATGACAATATTGCAAAGACGATATTGGTGTGGAAGCCGGCTCTTAGCGACACATTTTCATTTACTGATATCCGGCTCGATAAGATCTTTTTAGACGAGGTACACCTGAAAGTGGACAATGTAAACAAGCGTTATTTCCTCACTTCTTTTTTTTACAAACAACGGAGAGGAAATATTGACGGGTTTTATTTTCATGTGTGGGACAAAACCACACAAAAGACGGCTGTGGAAAACACGGTCATGTTTAGTGAGGAACTGCGAAAAGAATCAAAGGGAGATGCAAACATTAAGCTGGCATTCAATGACTATTTTATACGCAATATTATCATAAAAAAGGATGGTGGGTTTATTATAGGCAGCGAAGCCTATTATACTACATCAAGAGGTGGTAATTGGAACCGTTGGAATTATTTATTTGGTTCGCCGTTCAATTCCAACTGGGATTATTATTCTACTTCACCGTTATATAACAGCTGGTATTGGCGTAATCGCTATAACAATACACAACAGGTACGCCATCATGCTGATAATGTGACCATATTGTCTTTTGATAAAACGGGTAAACTGGAATGGAGCAATGTCATTCATAAAGAACAATTTGATGATGAAGCCGGAGATTATGTTTCTTATCAACTGATGAATACAGGCGGTCAATTACATTTTGTGTTTAACCAGGAAGAAAAAAGGGCACAATTACTTAATGATTATACCGTATCGCCGGATGGTGCTGTCAATCGCAACCCAACTTTAAAAAACCTGGATAGAGGATATGAGTTTTTACCAAAATTTGGAAAACAGGTAAGCTCCCGTCAAATGATCATTCCATGCTATTACCGCAATTACATTTGCTTTGCAAAAATCGATTATAATTCTTAGCATTGAGGTGTGATTGGTGTATTCAAACAAAAAGCCCCCGGAAATGTGGGCCTATTGCTCATTTTAGCTTTACTACTCAAACTGCCTCTTTTTCTATATCCATCAACGGTAGTAGCTTCACACTATGATGGACGACTCTATCATTTAGTAATCACATGGGTAAACAAAACTGATATTCTTTTCCTGCCGGGCATACTAGCCTTGATGCTACTTTATGTGCAAGCACTTATGATTACCAGTTTAGTAAATGAATACAGAATGACAAACAGGCAATCTTTTTTGCCTGGGATGGCGTATATGCTCATCACTTCTTTGCAGCCAGAATGGAACTACTTATCAGCCCCGCTTGTTGCCACCACATTTGTAATCTGGAGTTTCAGTCAATTATTCGGGTTGTACAATGATAGTAATGCGAACGGAAAGATATTTAATATAGGATTGCTGATAGGAATAGCTTCTTTTTTTTACTTTCCTTCCGTTGTTTTTTCGCTTGCATTAGTTACAGGGTTAATGATATTACGTCCATTTCGCCTGAATGAACTATTCCTATTCCTACTGGGTATTATCACCCCTTACTATTTTTATGTGGTATATCTTTTTCTGATTGATAAGCTCCTGATCAGGCAGGTAGTGCCTCTGGTAAACTTTAATATTCCCCATTTGAAAAATTCCATATGGATCGTGTTTGGTACCCTTTTCCTTACTGTTCCTTTCCTCGCAGGTGGTTTTTATATACAAAGCAATTTAAGAAAGATGCTCATCCAGGCACGCAAAACATGGAGCATCATATTAATCTATCTGTTGGTAGCACTTTTTTTACCTATTATCAACAGTGGCAATGATTTCAGAAACTGGATATTATGTGTTGCTCCCTTTGCAGCTTTTCATGCAGCAGGATATCTGTATCCTCCACGCAAATGGGTTTCATCTTTATTATTTTTTCTTTTTATTGCATTTATTTTATTTCAGCAATATAGCAGTAACAACTGGCACTAACCTCGTTTTGTATTAAGGTTATCTTTGTAATTAAAAGATAAAGTATGAAGTTTGGTGTAGTTGTTTTCCCGGGTTCTAACTGCGACAGGGATATTTATGATGCACTGGTCCATGATTTGAAAAAAGAAGCAATAATGCTTTGGCATAAGGACAAGGACCTGTCTCAATTTTCTACCGGAGATTGCATTATACTCCCCGGTGGGTTTTCTTATGGTGATTATTTACGTACGGGAGCCATTGCCCGGTTCAGCCCCATTATGCAAAGCATCGTGGATTTTGCAAATAAAGGCGGCAAAGTGCTGGGCATCTGCAATGGCTTCCAGATATTGTGTGAGTCACATTTGCTGCCGGGTGTTTTATTGCGCAATAATAATCAGCAATACATTTGTACTAACCTTTATATAAAGGACACTGAAAACAATATTTATAAAATTCCCATAGCCCATGGCGAAGGAAGGTTTTATGCAGATGAAGCGTCTTTGGACGAACTGGAAAAGAATGACCAGGTTTTATTCCGTTATTGCGATGAGCGGGGAAATGTAACGGTTGCTGCTAATCCAAACGGCTCTGTCAGAAATATAGCAGGCATTTCTAACAGGCAAGGTAATGTGATGGGGATGATGCCTCACCCTGAAAGGGCCTGTTCTGCAGCACTGGGTAATACAGATGGCCGCCGGGTTTTTAACGTATTGTTTTCAATGGCACTGGAATCGACTGAAATTTAATTTGCTTTATAGAATTTAACATCTTCTCAAATATTTAAAGGAGAAATTTGCAGTACGAAAGTTCCATTATGAAAAAATTGTTTTTGGCTGTTGCAGCTCTCTGGATTGCAGGCGCAGCGTTTTCTCAAAGCCCTGTGTCATGGGCTTTTACCGCCAAAAAAATCAATGATAAGATCTATGAATTGCATATGACAGCAACCATTCAACCAGGCTGGCATTTATATGCACAAAAGCAACCAAGTGATGCGATAGCTCAGCCAACCAGCTTTAAATTCAGCAACAATCCGCTTCTTAATTTCGACGGTAAAGTAAAAGAAGTGGGCAAACTGGAAAAGTACAAAGATGAAAAGTATGAAGTTTGGTGTAGTTGTTTTCCCGGGTTCTAACTGCGACAGGGATATTTATGATGCACTGGTCCATGATTTGAAAAAAGAAGCAATAATGCTTTGGCATAAGGACAAGGACCTGTCTCAATTTTCTACCGGAGATTGCATTATACTCCCCGGTGGGTTTTCTTATGGTGATTATTTACGTACGGGAGCCATTGCCCGGTTCAGCCCCATTATGCAAAGCATCGTGGATTTTGCAAATAAAGGCGGCAAAGTGCTGGGCATCTGCAATGGCTTCCAGATATTGTGTGAGTCACATTTGCTGCCGGGTGTTTTATTGCGCAATAATAATCAGCAATACATTTGTACTAACCTTTATATAAAGGACACTGAAAACAATATTTATAAAATTCCCATAGCCCATGGCGAAGGAAGGTTTTATGCAGATGAAGCGTCTTTGGACGAACTGGAAAAGAATGACCAGGTTTTATTCCGTTATTGCGATGAGCGGGGAAATGTAACGGTTGCTGCTAATCCAAACGGCTCTGTCAGAAATATAGCAGGCATTTCTAACAGGCAAGGTAATGTGATGGGGATGATGCCTCACCCTGAAAGGGCCTGTTCTGCAGCACTGGGTAATACAGATGGCCGCCGGGTTTTTAACGTATTGTTTTCAATGGCACTGGAATCGACTGAAATTTAATTTGCTTTATAGAATTTAACATCTTCTCAAATATTTAAAGGAGAAATTTGCAGTACGAAAGTTCCATTATGAAAAAATTGTTTTTGGCTGTTGCAGCTCTCTGGATTGCAGGCGCAGCGTTTTCTCAAAGCCCTGTGTCATGGGCTTTTACCGCCAAAAAAATCAATGATAAGATCTATGAATTGCATATGACAGCAACCATTCAACCAGGCTGGCATTTATATGCACAAAAGCAACCAAGTGATGCGATAGCTCAGCCAACCAGCTTTAAATTCAGCAACAATCCGCTTCTTAATTTCGACGGTAAAGTAAAAGAAGTGGGCAAACTGGAAAAGTACAAAGATGACATACTGGATGTATCTGCCTATCAATACAGTGATAAAGTAAATTTTGTGCAAATGGTAAAACTAAAAGGCAAAGGAAAAACTGCCGTCACGGGTAAGCTCGAGTACCAAACCTGTGATGATAAAAAATGCCTTCCCCCTAAAACAATTCCATTTACCATAGCTTTAAAATAAAAACTTTTGTACTTGCTTTGCAAACGGATTCCTGGTGAATCCGTTTCTTGTATAAACTGTTGTGCATGCTCATTATTAAACGCTGCTTATTAATACTTACGCTGGTTTTTTCTTTCCATCCTGTCTTTTCGCAGGATAGTACAGTTTTTAAATGGAATGTTACAAGTAAAAAAGTAAGTGTCAGTGAATATGAATTGACGTTTACCACACCTGGTGCTGCCAACTGGCAGTTATACGCACCTAACCAATCGTTCAGTGATGTGCCTGCTGTTCAATTTTTACCTGATTCAGGAATTTACACTATTGACATTTTTATAGATTCGGGCCGATCGGTAGAGTTCAATAGTCCCCTATTTGAAACGAATGTAAAAGTATACGAAGGAGGAACATCCTGGAAACAAAATGTAAAAATAGAAGGAAATATCCCTGCTGTCTATACAGATACATTACACTATAGTTATGGAAAGGGTGATGAGTTTTACCAGGAATCATTTGTCTTTTCTGTACCATTGAAAGGGGGTAGTATAGCTACCGGTCGTATATTAATTTCATCTATTGATGTAAAAAATCCGGTATCGTCATGTGGCGATGATGAACCAGCAGATAAAAGTCTGGCATCTATATTTTTCCTTGGTTTTATTGGTGGGTTAATCGCATTGGTGACTCCCTGTGTATTTCCGTTGATTCCACTTACGGTTTCTTTTTTCACTAAGCGTTCAGGCACAAGAAAAAAAGGAATAAGTAATGCTTTTATTTATGGACTTTGCATTTTTGGCATCTATGCCTTTTTAAGTACACCCTTTCACCTTTTGGATAAAACTGATCCTGAGATACTGAACAATATATCTACGAATGTCACACTCAATATTTTGTTTTTTGCAATTTTTATTGTGTTTGCTCTTTCGTTTTTTGGATTGTATGAAATAGGCCTGCCCAGTTCTTTTGCAAATAAAATAGATTCCAGATCAGGTATAGGGGATTTTGCCGGCGTGTTTTTTATGGCATTGACGCTGGCAATTGTTTCCTTTTCCTGCACCGGTCCTATTCTGGGTTCCTTGCTTGCGGGTGCATTGACCAATGATGGTGGAGCATGGCAATTAACTTCAGGCATGTCAGGTTTTGGATTGGGACTGGCATTACCGTTTGCACTTTTTGCACTTTTCCCACACTGGTTGCAGACCTTGCCCAAATCCGGGGGCTGGCTTACCAGTGTGAAAGTAGTTTTGGGTTTTTTGGAACTTGCCATGGCTGTTAAATTTTTATCTAACGCCGACCTGGTAAAGCAGTGGGGGTTTTTAAAAAGAGAAGTATTCATCGGGATTTGGATAATCATTGGCATTTCGATTGTATTTTATCTTTTAGGTATTATTCGTTTTCCCAAAGACACTAAACCCAGGATGACAAAAACCCGTTGGGCCTTTGTTGCCTTATTTGCTGCAGCAACCATTTATCTTATCCCGGGATTGACAAATACAAAAGCTGGCACTCTGCAGCTGATCAGCGGCTTTCCACCACCTTTATCCTATAGCTTGCATGAACGGAAGATAATGGTTGAACCCCTGCATAATGATTATGAAAAGGCTCTTGAAATGGCAAGAGAGCAAAACAAACCCGTGCTTATTGATTTTACTGGTTGGGCTTGTGTCAACTGCAGGCGCATGGAGGAAAATGTGTGGATAGATCCTGCAGTAGCGGGGTTGATGCGGGAAAAATTCATTGTAGTTTCACTTTATGTCGATGAAAGAAAAAAATTATCAGCCATTGACCAAATGGAATACACTACAAAAACGGGTGATAAAAAAAGTATCTCCAGTGTAGGAGATAAGTGGTCGACTTTTCAATCAGAAAACTTCAACGCCGTGTCTCAACCACAATATGCAATTATTAGCCCGGATGAAAAAGCTTTGACCAAAACAAAAGCTTATACACCAGATCCTGATGATTTTAAAGAGTGGCTGGAGTGTGGATTGAAGGCTTTTGAAAAGAAATAGTGTAATAATTTTTTTTAATAAGGCTGCATTAATTAAATTATATAGGCTATTGCATTAAGTCAATACTCGATTCCGGCAGTTCGTGTTTGCATCAATTCAATTCTTCAGCATATTTTTTAAAGTTATTATGAATAGACTGCCAGCCACTTCTTTGCATCTCAGTTGAATTGGTGTTTTCTGCTTCAAAGACTTCTGTCACCAAAGTCTGATTATCGTAGGTACTAAAAGTTACCTTCACTTTTCTACCATCACCAAGGGTATAGGCAATGGGTTCGTTCATTTTTACTTCATCATATACACCGCCAAAGTCAAATCCGAAACTTCCATCTTTAGCTTCCATTCTTGATAGAAATCGTCCTCCGGCACGCAAATCATTATCAGCTCTTGGCGTATGCCAGTCGTCTGAGGCGTTGTTCCAGTGCATGATATGTTCAGGACTGGTCCAGAGTTTCCAGACTTTTTCGATCGGTGCATGAACGTAAGCTTCAACTTTGATGGATGTTTTGTCTGTGGATTGCATATGATTGATTTTTTAATCGTAAATAATATTTTATTTTCAAAACGGTCTCAATTAAAGTTAGAAAATAGAATATAATACGCAATGCTTATACGTGTTTTGACCTATTCATTACCGCTATTGGATAACCATGTGGTCACTAAAGGATGCTGTTTTATTTTTTCGATGATTTAGCTCTTTTGTTGTAGTCAATAGCAAGCCTGATCCAATAATCAAAATCTTTTTTCTTTTTTATACTATCATCGTCCACATGAATATATCCTTTGTATGCCCGTCCTTTCATCATTACTGTGCGGCAACCTTTTTTTGATTGCTTCTTCATGAATAGCAGGATCAATGCGGCACATAATTCTATCAGCACCTGCTGTGAGGCACATTTTATTATCAACCATAAATGCCAGGCTGCCAAACATTTTTTTCTCATCTACCTTGGGAATATTAGAAAGTGCTATTCTTATTCTTTCGGCTATTTTTTCATTATAAGCCATAAATTTTTCTCCTTAAACTAGGTTTACAAAAATTGTTCCGTGAACAGAAGGTATTGTTATGGCTTATTCTTATTAAATATAAAAATCAGTAAGCTGAGTAAGGAAATAATTATGCAAAGCGGAGAAAAAATTTGTGTATCATTTATTCCAAACCTTGTCGATTTTATTGTCTTAAAGAAACCGATAAATTTGAAATCTCCGACTGCTCTAATAAAAAATATAATCGCAATGATCAAATTGCCATAGCGGAAATACTTCCTTTTAAGATATCTTTCAAATAAACCTTGATTTCCAATTGTAATCAAAGCAAAAAATAGCAACCCAGAAGCAATAATTAAGCTGGCTGTGGTACTGGGGTTCATTTTGTTCAGCCCCGTTGAATTTGTCGGCAAAACCTCGTCATACCAAAGTTTACCCCCAAAGGCCCAAAAAAATGTAACATGGAGAGTAAGAAAAAAATGACTGCGTTAAGAATAACTGCAATAACCAATATACGTTGTTTGAAAGAATAGGTATTCATTTTTTGCACTTCAGATATTACACGTTAGATCAAATGTCAGCATTTAAAACTTATTTTTTTTAAGGAAGCTCAGGGTGTGCAATTTTTTCATTGAGTGCAGCGTAAAGCAATTGCTAAATGATGAATTTAAAGTGAAGTTCGTTGGGAAATTATTTGCATTAAGAGAAGCAATTCGGTCACCGTGGAGTTTTACCCACAAAACTTCTTATTGCATCAAAGTATGAGAAAGCTCAAATGTTTCAATAGCAAACCTCTCTTTTGTAATATTCCAAATTGTGGCTCGCTAATAAACCCAGCTAAGCTGATAAAAATTTTGAACTTACAATATTATTTGTGATCAATGCTTTATTAAAACTGTCTTCCAATAATTGAAGATATTTTATCAACTTGTCGTCTCTCATACCTTGTCGATTTTTTTATATGATATCATAATAATTTTAAAATCTTGCTGGTTATTAAAATATTTAAAATTAGTGCCTGGAGACGCATCAAAAGTTGAATATAATTACTACACCCGGCTACAAAAAATTTATAAGGATTAACAAACGAAAAACCCCAGACCTGAGTCCGGGGTTTTTTCAATTAGTCGTCATTCTTAACCAGCCTACCACGGCAAGCAAACCGTAAATAATGGTTGGAGATTAAGAATGACTATTCATTATAAAGCAATTTGCTTTTGTATCATCATTTTTCTAAGATTGATCAGTCCATAGCGCATACGCCCAAGCGCTGTGTTGATACTGCAACCTGTAACAGTCGCAATCTCTTTAAAGCTCATGTCGGCATAGTGACGGAGAATGATCACCTCACGCTGATCTTCAGGCAGCATATCCAGCATATCCTTTACACGGTTGTGGCTCTGCTTCTTCATCATTCGGTCTTCAGCACTTTCCTCGGTGAAGTTCAACACTTCAAATATATCCTGGTCTTCACCAGTTTTAATGGTAGGCGTACGCTTCACTTTTCGGAAATGATCTACACATAGATTGTGGGCAATGCGCATGGCCCATGGTAAAAACTTGCCTTCTTCGGTATACCTGCCACCTCTTACGGTATCAATAACGCGGATAAAAACATCCTGAAATATATCTTCAGCAAGATACTTGTCTTTAACCAGAAAAAGGATGGATGTATAGAGCTTGTCTTTGTGTCGTAATACAAGGGCTTCCAGTGCAGAGGTATTGCCTGCAACAAAAGACTGGATCAGTTCATGATCGGACAGTTTGGATAGAATAGTCATAAAAATACTCCCGGGGTTTAGGTGTGATCTTGGATATTGGTTATAAAGAATAAGGAGTAAAAGTGTATGCGATAGGCGGTAGGAGGTAGTTTGAAATTACTTTGATAATTAATTTTCTGTAGTAAAAATAATCTTCTTTTTTAAAATATCAAGCCTGATGTTTTATTTATTGCCGTGATTTTGTAAAAGAAGTGTTAATGAATTGTTTGCTAAACAGTTTAGTAAACTATCTTTGGAGAGCAGAATGATAAAGCAGGCGGAGAAAAAATCAGGTAACAAAAATGGCGGACAGGGCATTAATTCCATCTTCATTAAAGGTGCAAGGGTACATAATCTTAAGAACGTTGATGTAACCTTTCCACGTAATAAATTAATTGTAGTTACAGGAGTTTCCGGTTCGGGTAAGTCATCGCTTACGATCGATACGCTGTATGCTGAAGGTCAGCGTCGTTATGCAGAAAGCCTGAGCGCTTATGTGCGCCAGTTTTTGATCCGCATGGATAAACCTGATGTGGATTATATCAAAGGACTGTCTCCTGCAATCGCTATAGAACAAAAAGTGATCACCCGAACACCGCGCAGTACGGTGGGAAGCATGACGGAAATTTACGATTACCTGCGCCTGCTATATGCCCGCATCGGGAAAACCATCTCACCTGTATCGGGGCGTGAGGTAAAAAAAGATGATGTAAAAGATGTACTTGAATTCATTACTTCGCTAAAAAAGGAAAGCAAAATATTTATACTGGCCCCTTTTAAACAACACCGTAACAGGGAGATAAAGGAAGAACTGAACATTTTGATGCAGAAAGGTTTTTCACGGATCTATATTGCAGCATTGCCACAGTCACAGAATAATGATTCACATGAAAGTTCCACCTTCAGAATTCAGGAATTGATAGAAAACGATGAAGTTTTCAGCTCAGCATTTCTTCATAAGCAGAATGTATATGTATTGATAGACCGAATAGTTGCCAAAGAATTTAATGAAGATGATCTTCACCGGTTGGGCGATTCTGTAAGTACTGCTTTTTATGAAGGTGAGGGCGATGTATATTTGGAAATAGACCCACCAGGTGGCATGGAAGACAAAAAAATTGTTTCTTTCAACAACCGTTTTGAACTTGATGGGATGCAGTTTGAAGAACCCGTACCCAACTTGTTTTCATTCAATAATCCCTTTGGCGCCTGCCCAACATGCGAGGGTTTCTCCATGGTACTTGGCATTGATGAAGACCTCGTGATTCCCAATAAATTATTAAGTGTTTATGAGGGTGCAGTAGCCCCGTGGAAAGGAGAGAAGCTTGGTTTGTGGAGAGAGCAATTTGTGAAGGTCGCCAGGAAATTTGACTTCCCCGTGCATAAACCCATTGCTGATCTTACTGAAGTGCAGTATAAAATATTATGGAAAGGCAACGGTTATTCAGAAGGCATTGATGATTTTTTTAAAGAGGTGGAACGCAACTTATATAAAGTGCAATATCGAGTATTGCTGAGCCGGTACCGTGGCCGTACCAAATGCCCGGACTGCGAGGGTACAAGGCTCCGCAAAGAAGCCTTATACGTAAAAGTGAAGGGAAAACATATTGGAGAACTAACTGAAATGCCGGTAAAAGATTTAAAACTATGGTTTGATGATACAGTAAAAAACTTTTCAGAATATGAAAGCACAATAGCAAAACGTCTACAGATAGAGATCACACACCGTATCGATACTTTATTGAAAGTGGGATTGGGTTATTTAACGCTGAACCGTTTGGCCAATACCCTGAGTGGTGGTGAAAGCCAGCGCATACAGCTTACCCGCAGCCTTGGCAGTAATTTAACCAATTCATTGTATATTCTTGATGAACCATCTATCGGTTTGCATTCTCGTGACACACAAAACCTTATTCGTGTATTAAAAGAATTGCGTGACCTTGGCAATACCGTGATTGTAGTAGAGCATGATGAAATGATGATGAGGGAAGCGGATTATATTGTTGACATGGGGCCGCTTGCATCGCACCTGGGCGGTGAGGTAGTGGCCACGGGTGATTATGAAGAAATAATAAATAATGATGAAAGCCTGACCGGTAAATACCTTAAAGGTATTTTATCCATTGAGCCGCCGACAGTGGTACGCAAATGGAAGTCTTCAATTGTAGTGCAAAATGCCCGGCAGCATAATTTAAAAGACATAACTGTTGAATTCCCCCTGAATGTTTTGTGTGTAGTATCTGGGGTAAGCGGTAGTGGCAAAACCAGTTTGATCAAACACATACTTTACCCCGCCCTGCAAAAACTAAAAGGCGAAGCGGGAGAAAAAGTAGGTTTATATAAAGGAATTACAGGAGATACAGAATCCCTGACTGCAGTGGAAATGGTAGACCAGAACCCTATAGGAAAATCTTCCCGCAGTAATCCAGTTACTTATATACAGGCGTGGAACAGCATCCGCGACCTGTATGCAGCCCAGGCATTAAGTAAGATCCGGGGCTTCCAGGCAAAACATTTTTCATTCAATGTAGATGGGGGCCGCTGCGATGCATGTAAAGGCGAAGGCGAAATGGTTGTTGAAATGCAATTCCTCGCTGATGTGCATTTGCTGTGCGAGGTATGCAATGGAAAAAAATTCAAGGAAGAAGTACTGGAAGTGCAGTATAAAGGGAAAAACGTTTATGAAGTGCTGGAGCTTAGCGTAGATGAGGCAGTAGAATTCTTCAGGGAAGAAAAAAGCATAGTAAATGCGATAAGGCCCCTGAGTGACGTGGGCCTGGGTTATATCAAACTGGGGCAATCCTCAGATACCCTTTCGGGTGGTGAAGCACAACGTGTAAAGCTGGCTACATTTTTAGGAAAGTCAAAAGCAACAGGCAAGTTGTTGTTCATATTTGATGAGCCGACAACCGGCCTACATTTTCATGATATAAAAAAATTGCTTGCTTCCTTCAATGCATTGATAGAGCAGGGTCATTCCATAATAGTAGTCGAGCATAATATGGATGTAATAAAAAGTGCCGATTGGGTGATAGACCTTGGACCTGAGGCCGGTGAAAATGGCGGCTACCTTGTGTATGCCGGTGTACCTGCAGGATTGAAAAAAATAAAAGAGAGCCATACTGGTAAGTTTTTATAAAAAATATTCGTAATGGCTACATGCTTGCATGTTTATAACTTCTGATTGAAGCTTATATTTTCAAAGTACAATTTTCATTTTTACAAGTTTATATAATTTCCAAATTATAACAGTTGAGAAAGGTACAATAGGATCAAACAGTAAAATTGATCGCAATATAATCGTTGCTATCAGTTTCTTATATGCTTCATAATTAAGTTTTCCTTATTCCACTTTTTTTACTTCAGTTCTTTGACTAATACCCCCTTCATTAATAGCTTAAATCATTATTTTTTGTGTCGAAACAACCAGGGAATCAAGTCTTTTTCTGCAAAAGCAACGTCCCAGCTATTGTGGTTGGCATCAGGATACAAAGTGAATTTAACTGAAGCTTTTTGTTTCATCAACGCCGCCACTATTTGTTCAGAATATTCCGGTGGCACCACATTGTCTTTGGCACCATGAAAAACCCACCAGGCTGTTTTTTTTAATTTTTTTGCAGTAGCGGGATTTGCACCACCACAAATGGGAAATGCAGCTGCAAACATTTTGGGATTACGCCGCACTATTTCAAATGTTCCCATGCCACCCATGGACAATCCACCAACATAGATTTGTTTTTTTTCAATCCTGTATTCCTGCAGCAATTGCTTCATAAGTTTTTGCACCAAATCCATAGCCTTAGTAAGCTCTCCTTCTTTTTGAAATTCAAATTTTCTTTTGCCGGAATCATTGGTTATAAACTTTACATTGCTCCAATAACTGTTTTCAGCGCATTGTGGAAAAACAACTATAGCTGGAAATTGGTCCCTTATATCATTTTTTAAAAATAATCCTGAGCCATGAATCATCTGTTTTTCATTGTCATTGCCCCGTTCACCTGCTCCATGTAAAAAAAGGATTAGGGGATATGCTTTCGAAGGGTTAAAATCTTTAGGCAACAACAACCGGTAAGGCAGAGTATCGTGGTCTTCGATCAACCATTTTTTAAGATATAAATTAAGGCTCTGGGCTTTACTGACAGAAGAGCTTAGTAAAACAAGAAATAAAAAAACCAGTTTTCTAATCACTAGAATTTTTATTTGGTTAAAAAAAATGATGCTCTTTTTACCAGGGCTGAATTAGTTCCTATCATGACATTGAAAACGCCTCGTTCTGTTACCCATTTAAGTTCGCTGTTATAAAACTTCAATTCTTCTGCAGTGATGGTAAAGCTGACCTTTTTGCTTTCGCCTTTTTTCAATAATATCTTTTGAAAAGCTTTTAATTTTTTTACCGGCTGTGTTACAGAAGCTACCGGGTCGTGAATGTATAACTGCACCACTTCTTCCCCGTCGAAATTACCCTTATTGGTAATTGATATGCTGGCAATAAGTTTTCCGGTCTGTGCCATTACTGTATCGCTTAGTTGTATATCACCATAATCAAAGCTTGAATAACTTAACCCATAGCCAAATGGAAACAAAGGATCATTAGACACATCAAGATAATTAGAGCGAAACTTTTGTGTTTCACCTTCAGGCTGTGGACGACCGGTTTTTTTATGATTATAATAAACAGGTATCTGACCAACATTTCGCGGAAAACTCATCGTCAGTTTTCCCGAGGGATTGTAGTTGCCAAATAATACATCGCTGATAGCGTTTCCTGCTTCATGACCCTGGAACCAAACCAGTAAAACTGATGTGGCCAACTCCACTTCCCTGGTTATGGTCAATGGCCGGCCGCTCATGATTACCAGCACCAAAGGCTTGCCTGTTTTTGCAAGTGTTTCAATTAATTTTTGCTGACTTGATGGTAAGTTAATATCGGAACGGCTGGCTGCTTCACCACTCATTTCAGAAGCTTCACCTACCACGGCTACTATGACATCTGCACTGTTGGCTGTTTCCACAGCCTGCCTCAACAATTGTTCGGGTGCAAGCGAATCTACATCAGCCCGCATACCAAAAACATTGGCTCTTTTTGCAAGTACTGTATCATCAGTCAGGTTGGCTCCTTTTGCATAAAGAATTTTTACTCCATCACCCGATACACTTTTCATTCCTTCCAGTACCGGCACAGATAATTGTACATCTCCACTAACCGCCCAGGTTCCCAGCATGTTGGTTTTATTGTTGGCTAATGGACCTATCAATGCAATAGTGCCTGCTTTTTTTAAGGGCAATACTTGGTTATTGTTTTTTAATAATACTGAAGAACGGACGGCAAATTCTCTTGATGCCTTTCGCTTATCTGCGCTTAATACTTCTTTTGCAGCTCTCAGGGTATCGCAATAACGGAATGGATCTTCAAATAGTCCTAATTTATATTTTGCTTCTAAAATTCTCCTGCAGGCAGCATCTATCTGCAGTTGTGTAACCTTTCCTTCTTTAAATGATTTTTTTAGCGTGGTTAGAAAACCTTCACCTACCATATCCATGTCAGTACCGGCTTTTAATGCCATAGCAGATACTTGCTGTAAATCTCCTGACCCATGATCTATCATTTCATTGATAGAGGTATAATCGGTGACTACAAATCCTGAGAATCCCCATTGCTTGCGCAAGAGATCTGTCAACAACCATTTATTTCCTGTGGCAGGTATGCCATCTATCTCATTAAACGAAGTCATCACACTTCCCACCCCTGCATCAACCGCCGCTTTGTATGGAGGCAGATAATATTCATGCATTTTTACCCGGCTCATGTCCACTGTATTATAGTCCCTGCCACCTTCGGCGGCACCATATAATGCAAAATGCTTTACACAAGACATCAGTGTATTTTTAGCTGCAAGGCTGGTACCCTGGTAGCCTTTTACCATGGCTGTAGCCACCAGTGCACCAAGGTAAGGATCTTCACCAGCGCCTTCTGCTACCCGCCCCCAGCGTGGATCCCGTGCAATATCTACCATGGGGGAGAAAGCCCAGCACAGTCCGTCTGCTGTAGCCTCCGCAGCGGCTACACCGGCACTGCGCTCTATCATGGGGATATCCCAGCTACACGACAATCCTAATGGTATGGCAAAGGTGGTTTTATAGCCATGTATTATATCAGAACCAAAGATCAATGGAATCTTTAAACGGCTGCCACTGATAGCCAGCTCCTGTGCCTGCCTGATCTTGTGAACACCGATCACTCCAAAAAGACCTCCTACATTTCCCGCTTTTATTTTTGATTCCACGTCTTTGCTTACAACAGCCCCTGTTGCTATACCTCCTCCCGGTGTCAGTAAATTCAGCTGTCCGATCTTTTCATCAGGGGTCATACGCTTCATCAGGTTAGTGACAAAAACATTCATCTTTTGGCGTGATGTAGTTTTTGTTTGTGCAGCTACCGAATGAACGGTCAGGCAAAGTGCAGTGAAAAGAAACAATTTAATGTTGTGCATAAGTATTATTTACTAAGTTTTTTCTGCCGGAACTGATAAAGTGGATTGATCATCTACACTAAGTATAAAATGAATCGATAAAAATTATTTACTATTGATTCCCTTCAACCAGGGACTTTCAAAACCTAATTTCTTTAATCCTTTTTGTATTTCGGGACAACTCATAAACAACTTCCATAATAACCCTGTACGGTAATTTTCAATCATTACAATGATAGGCCCCTGGTCTATGGCCAAATGAGAAGCTGCATACCAGTTTTTGCTTTCACTAAACGCATCAATAAATCCATATTGGCTCCAGAGCTTATCGCCCATGTCGTAATAAAAATATTTTAATGCCTGCATGGAAAATTCCGGAGTATAGGGAAAAGAGGAGAGTGCAGCAGTAGGTGAGATCACGCCAAGATCTTCAGTAGGTGAATGAGCGGCATAACCTATCCAGCTATCGCTGGCAGTAAGCCCCCAACTGTTGGAACCATAACCTTTAAACTTCTTTGGATTTTCCAACACATAGGCGCGGTTTATAAGCGTATGATTTTTATTCTGCTGCCAATAATCAGCATATTGATCTTTGAGCCCTCGGGGGTCTAATCCTAAAAATGAATAATGCGAAAAAAAAAGAGGACCACCATAATCAAATCCTAATGGCAAAGTGTGACCATAAAAAGCTTTCCCATTTTTAAAAAAATTACTTTGCGCCCAACCCCGGTGATAAACAGCATCTGATACAGTATAGTGTTCTGCAGAGGCCGCCAATACATAAGTAATGAGTGTTTCATTGTACCCTCTTAAAGGAAAATTCATGCTCCATCCATTATTGGGGCTCCAGTGCCAGTAGAGCACTTCTTCCCCGCCTTTGGTGTACCAGTTCCATTCTATGTCGTGCCACATCCTGTTGATACGATTCCGCAAGTCACGCTCCACACGGTCTTCCCCGTTAAAATATTGGCGTACGCATAAAAGACCCTGCATGAGGTAAGCTGTCTCCACCAGGTCACCTCCATCATCTTTCCTGCTAAAGGGAATGGTTTTACCTGTACTGCCATTCAACCAGTGAGGAAATACTCCATGATAAGCATCTGATTTCAACAGGAACTTTATCAATTTCAATAAATGCCGGGCCGCTGTATCTCTTTTTATCCACCCCCGCTCAACCGCCACTATCATTGACATCACACCAAAGCCGGTACCACCGGTAGTTACTACTTCATCGCCATAATCATTGGCTCTGTTACTTCGCTCTCTTGAGAGCCCACTCACCGGATGAGCAAAATCCCAGAAATAACGGAATGTTTGTTTTTGTACAAGTTCAAGAAGTGTGGAATCAGAAATATTTTGTGCGGAATTCTTTTGTTGTTGTGCGGAGAGCTTTGATGCAAAAAGAAAAATGAAGAGCAGAGAAACAACTTTCTTCATGAAAAAGATTTATAATACTAAATATAAATATTTTACAAATATGGACTTTGGAAACCAAGCTTTTTCATTCCTTGTTTTACCTCGGGGCAACTCATAAATAAATTCCATAGAAGACCACTGCGGTAGTTTTCAATCATTATTATTTCGGGTCCTTGGTCTATGGCTAAAAAAGAATTGGAGAACCATACATCAGTTAGATTAAATGCATCAATAAAACCATATTCTTTCCAAAGCTTATCACCCAGTTTATAATAAAAAAATTGCAGTGCATTTATAGATTCTGCGGGTGTGTAGGGAAAGGAAGAAAGAGCAGCGGTAGGACTGATAACGCCATTATCATTGGTGGGGGAGTGTGCTGTATAACCTTGCAGATTGTCATCGCTGGCGGTAAGGCCCCAACACAAATTGCTGTAGCCGTTATATCCTTTTGGGTTGCTAACACAATAGGTATAATTAATTTTTGTATGGGCTGTATTTTGCTTCCAATAGTCAGCATACGTATCGGTTAAATTGGTGGGATTAATTCCTAAAAAAGAATAATGCGCAAAGAATAAAGGGCCTCCAAAAGGTGGGCCGAGCGGCAGTTGAATACCATAATAACTATTACCGTTTTTCATACCTCCGTTAGCAGCCCAACCATTATCATACACTTCTTTTGGAATGGAATAATTTGAAGATGAAGCGGCTAATACATAAGTAATCAAACATTCATTCCAACCTCTTATCTGCACATTCATATCCCAATTATAATTGGGGCTCCAGTGCCAGTATAAAACATTTTCATTGCTTTTTCTAAACCAATTCCATTCAACCCGGTTCCAGATTTCATTTATGTCATTCCTCAGAGAAGTTTCAAAGGCATTGTTATTATTAAAATATTGACGGGCACAAAGAAGTCCCTGCACCAGGTAAGATGTTTCCACCAGGTCAGCTCCATTGTCTTTGGTGCTAAATGGAATCACTGTTCCTGTGCCGCCGTCCAGCCAATGCGGGTAAGCGCCATGGAAAATTTGTGCTTTGTTTTTGAGAAAATCAACAATTTTTTGCATACGTGCAAGCCCTTCTGCACGGGTAATGAACTGACGGTTAACTGCGGTAACAATAGACATAATGCCAAAACCAGAACCCCCACTTGTCATTACATTTCCCGATGTGTTTCTTTCTCTCGACAAGCCGCTGACAGGGTGACCAAAATCCCAGAAATATTTAAAAGTTTGTCGCTGCACCAGATCTAAAAGTGCGTCATCGGTCAAGCGGGGAAATTTGTCTGTAGAATCAATAGCTGTTACAAACTTTATACTAATACCGGATGCGAGTGCTGATTTCTGCTTTGATCGAAGACCGGTTGAAATAGACAAGGTATATTTTGTGAGTGCAGATAAAGACGAAGCAGGTTGAATGATAAAAGTGCTATCGTTATTACTGTACGAAAGATTGAAAGGCACAGCAGCACCATTAGCAGCATTCAATAAAATGTTACCTGCACCAGTGGTTTGATCGATCGGTGCGCTGAATGAAACTTTAAGGCCTGCATTGAAAGGTATATTGAATAAAACCCCATTGTTTATCGCTCTGTCATTTACAGTCAATGATGTGGCTGTAAAAGGAGCAGGTGGCTCAGGCGTTTGTGTGTTTTTATTACATGCTAATAAAAACAACAGATAAAACAATATGTATGATCTAATAAATGTCATTGAAACAATGCTTGTACAAAAGAGGCTGCTTTTTGGAGCAGCCTCTTTTATTTTAAGTTTGAATAATTATCTACCTGCTAATTCAAGCTGGTACAAAGCTGTAATCTCATCATCAGTTAAAGCCTTATTGTAAAACCTTGTTTCATCAATATTTCCTCTAAACAATCCCTGGAATCCTTGTAATGGGGATAAAGGAAATCCGTTCGTAGCATTAGGATAACCGCCGAATAATACTTGTGTACTTGCACCAGTCGGTAACGTCATAGCTCCAAAACCAACACCAGCAGCATTACGGAATCTGAATTTGTTGTTGGAAACGCGAACTCCATTTGCATAAATATCTAAGAATGAGCCCGTACCATCCCATCTTGCAACAACATGCGTCCATTTGTTAGCGCCTTTTACCGTTTTAAAATCAACTTCTCTATCACCGAAATCGTTGATGTTATCGCCCTTTAATAACGAACCTGCTTTAGTTGTCGCAATATTTGTTTTTATAACAAGTGTGTCGTTGTATGTTGTTGGTCTTCCATTTTCAAGTGATATTAGAATCGGTCCATCGTTCCAGTCCCTTTGTGCACCTGCACCAAGTGTTAAAGCAAATACCCCGGTAGGACGTGATCCCGTGCCCTGGTTTTGAGTATAAATCCATGTACTTACTGAGAAACTGCCAATATCGCTGTTCAAAGCTGCAATTGTTGGATATAAAATATATCCACTGTCTAATTTTACAGCTTGGCCTTTTACACCTGTTAAAAAGGAAGACCTTAAACTAGTTGAGGAAGCAGTCGAAGAAATTCGTTCATTTAATGTTCCATCGAAGGTCCAATGAGCTTTCAAATTAGCAGCAGCTACTTCATTTGAATTATTGTAGCCACCAATTGGAGGGAGCTTGGGATCATCATTGTCTTTACCACAGGATAGTACACCTACTGCTAATACTAATGCTATTGCAGTTAACTTGTTGAATAATTTAAAAGGGACTTTTTTCATAATATATTTTTTTTAATGCTTGAAAGAATTTGGTTTCTTTTTTTATTAGTCTGACAATTGTTAAGCAAATTTAATACCCGCTATTTTGGGTAAGCTTACCTCCACTTAAATCAATCTGTCGCTGAGGAATAGGAAACAAGTCATGCTTGCCATCAACGTAAGCCTTTCCGTGTGCTCTTAACACTGTTCCAGCCCTTCCGGTGCGACGGAGATCAAATGTACGGTCATGTTCAAAAGCCATTTCCACTCTTCGTTCTTTGTAAATAGCTAAACGCAAATCCGTCTGATTGGCAGCGGTAGTATTTCCCAATCCGGCCCTTGTTCTTATTAGATTTAATGCCTGTTGAGCTGGTCCTGTATTACCCAATTCGTTTTCTGCTTCTGCTTTTATCAATAGGATGTCTCCAAAACGAAGAATACGCAGGTTTTTATTGCTTTGCCAATCTTCCCCATTAAAGGTTTCCTGCGTTTTGCTCACATACGATTTATAATTATACCGGGGATTTGGCGCTTGCGCGTTTACAACAAATCCATCCCAAAGTGTTTGACCGGTAAAAATAATGGTAGCGTCTTTTCGCTTATCACCTACTTCATATATACCTGCAAGGTCAGCGGTCGGGGTATTGAAGCCCCAGCCCAGTCCGCCGGCACCCCGTGGTGCCTGTGTTACAAAATAACCTTCAATTCCTTTGTTGGGCGTGGTGCCAATGGCATTAACTTCCCAGATGGATTCAGAAGAAAATTCTCCAACCTCCCGCCAGATTTTGGAATAATCAGCCAATAAAGAATATTGACCGGAGGCTATTAAAGCATCTGCCATTGCTTTTGCCTGTGCCCATTTTTTTTGATATAATGCAACCTTTGCCAGCAATGCCTGGGCAGCTCCTTTTGTCAGTCGGCCATTTTCAGCAGCAGAAACATTAACCGGAAGTTTTGCAATAGCATCATTCAGTTCGCTTTCAATAAATGCATAAATTTCTGATGCACTTGCACGGCTGCTTGCTGTTTCTATTTCTTCCTGCGATTGCAACACTTTGTCTATCTTGGGTACGCCACCAAATGTGCGTACGAGGTTCCAGTAAAAATAAGCCCGAAGCATTTTTGCCTCCCCCATATAGCGGTCTTTTGCCGCTGCATCCAAATTCATTTCAGGCAAAAATTTCAATGCGTAGGTAGCACGCCCAATTCCTTCAAAATTACTTTCCCATACTTCGTTAAAAGACAGGCTGGATGGATTAAACGTCCAATTATCCAGTTCATTTTTATCGGCACCTGAATCACCGGGATCGCTGCCTTTGTCAGCATCATCAGAGGTAATACTTGTGATACCGTTCCAGGAAAAAGAATGTTCTTGCCAATCGTATAGTTTACTATAAACCGCTGCAATTAACCGCTGGGCACCATCTGTTGGATTGTTCAACAGATCATTGATCGTAACCTTGCGGGCAGGTTCTTCTAAAAACTTTTTTCCACAGGAAATGGAAAGAAGTGCCAGCGCAGAACAAAGAAGACAAATTTTATAAAGTGTTTTCATAATAATTATTTGAATTGTACATTAATACCGACCGTATATGTGGCAGAAATAGGATATACATTTAACTCAATGCCCGCTTCATTTTGATTGCCGGGCAGCTCCGGTGTAAAGCCTGTGTATTTCGTATAGAGATATGGGTTTTGTGCGCTGGCATACAGTCTTATGTTACTCAGATGCGATGACGTGGAACCGGCGGGAATTGAATAACCCACCGTTACATTATTGATGCGCACAAACGAACCGGATTCTATAAAATAGTCTGTGGGATAGGGCACACCATTAAACGCTCTTGGATTTGTGTTATTGTTGCTGCCAGGCTGCCAGCGGCTGTTGGCCACATCATACTCTACATTGTAATTACCTCCGTAGCGAACACCTTTTTTAGCGTTGTAAACTTTGTTTCCTGCATTGCCGAAAATATCCAGGTTGAAATCTAAACGTTTCCAATTGGCTGTAGCATTAAAGCCGTAATAAAACTTTGGTTGATAAGAGCCCACGAAAACACGGTCAAGATTATCAATAACACCATCTTTATTTACATCCACAAGTCTGAAGTCTCCGGGCTGCGCACCAGTTACGTGTGGTACAGCATCTACTTCTGCACTTGTTTGAAAGATGCCTTCGGTTTTGAAAACCCAGAATGAACCGATGGGTTGCCCCATCGTTGTTTGTGTGGCTGTCCACCCATTGTTCAAACTTCCATAGTTTAATGCTCTTCCGATGCCCACATTTTCTACATTATTCTTATTGAATGTAATGTTTCCACGTACTGAATAGCGAGTTTGGTTATTGATCCTGTCATTCCACCCAAGGGTAACTTCTACTCCTTTGTTGGCTATATCGGCGGCATTGGTAAGGAAGCTGCTTCCAAAGCCTACCTGCAAAAACGGAATAGTGTACAAGGCATCTGTAGCTTTTTTATTATAGTAATCTATTTCACCATTCAATTTATTGTTCATTGCACTGAACTCGAGGCCAAGGTCAAACTCCTTAACGACCTCCCATTTTAAATTCGGATCGACGATACTGGTTACCGTAGCACCATTGATGCGGTTGGTACCAAAATAAGCATACAGATTCTCGGTAGGTTTTAGTGCAAATTGCTCGGGGCTGATGACATCATTACCCACTAAACCATAACTGGCTCTGAGCTTTAAAACATCAAATATTTTTTGGGAAGACATAAAAGATTCTTTGGAAAGTAACCAGCCAACTCCAATTGAAGGGAAGTTGCCCCATCGGTTTTGTTCTGAAAAATTGCTGTTGGCATCTCTGCGGAATGTAGCATTTACCAGATACCTGTCTTCAAAGCGGTAATTAGCCCTTACAAAATAAGACTCTCTGCGAAAATAGTTTCCGATTGGATTGCGAAAATTTTGCTGTTGGCCGGCCGTATCGCCAAAATTTAGTTTCCAACTATTTTTATCTTCTCCGATATTATTTTTTGTGGCAGCGCTGCCCCAGCCATTTCTTCTTTCAGCCGTGTGGCCGAGCATTAACCTTAGATTATGAGCCGTACCTATTTGTTTATCCCAGGTTAGAATATTATCCCATACCCATTGGTAGATGCTGTCTTTTGAATAGTGCAGATTGCTTTTTTCATTTTTTTGAGTAGTAGTGCCTACCTGGTATACTGGCACATATACCTGTCCGTTATTTTGTTCTGCATCAATACCGAAAGAAGATCGAAAGCTCAATCCCTTAATGATTTGATACTCGCCCCATAAAGTACCTTGTGCTCTGTTGCCCCAGCTTTTATCATTTGTGTATTCCAACGTAGCCAATGGATTACCTACATCGCTTTTCGTTGTAAATCCATACGAGCCGTCTGCATTATTAGCATTATAAATGGGCGCAGCTAAAT
>MWVW01000024.1_pt1 | contig 38360 bp, 39 predicted proteins | sample 1047191 | NCBI WGS metagenome assembly MWVW01 (sample SAMN06349985, study PRJNA376086) | soil metagenome | isolation source: MtG22-5 sample Antarctic (ecotone) | place: Antarctica
TTGTTACAGAATTAAAAGCCGTGGTTATAAGTGCAGGCGCCTTTGAAGCCAGTGATCAAAAGAAGACTACAGTTTTAAACCCGATTGATATAGTTACTACTGCAAGTGCTAATGCAGATATTACGGCTGCAATAAAAACTTTGCCTGGCACTCAACAGGTTGGTGAGACCGAGGGATTATTTGTAAGAGGTGGTACTGCCGCTGAAAGCAAAACTTTCATTGATGGGACACTTGTAAATAATTTTTATTTCAGCAGCGAACCGGGCATTGCTCAGCGGGGAAGATTTAATCCATTCATTTTTAAAGGAACTATTTTTAGTGCAGGAGGATACTCCGCTTTATATGGACAAGCCCTTTCATCAGCATTAATTTTAGAATCAATAGACCTTCCTGACCAAAGTTCTGCTGACCTGGCTATATCTTATTTGAGCATCGGGGGGGGATTACAGCACCTGGCAAAAAACAAAAGATCATCATGGGGCTTTTCATATGATTATACAGACCTGGAACTTGCTTTTAAACTGGTAAAGCAAAAACAGGATTATTTTAATATTCCCACATTGCATAATGCAGATGCTAATTTCAGAATTAAAACCTCTAATACAGGAATGCTCAAATATTACGGCACACTGGGTACTACTAAAGCCGGTTTCAGGTATTCGGATATTGATTCTGCAGGAATGAAAAATGCTTTTAGCCTGCAAAATGTAAATATGTATCATAATTTATCCTGGAAAGAAAAAATAGGCATGGGATGGAAGCTTATAACGGGATTTTCGTACAGCACTAATAAAGATGATATAAGCAATGAATTTCAAAACGAGAATAATCAGAAGCAAACAATAACCAGCCCTATCTTTTTTGCCTACAAGAATTTTGATGTAGTAACTCATGGCGATTATGCAAATGCAAAAGTGGTAATAGAGAAAAGGCTGAAGGGCTTAAGTGCTGTAAGATTTGGTAGCGAATATAATTACAGCAATGATAAAACTGATTTTACTTTATATGACGGTAATAAGTTTTCCGGGGTGTTAAAAGAACATCTGTTATCAGGCTTTGCTGAAGCCGATGTTTATCTTACCAATGATATTGCCGCAAAGGTTGGTACAAGAGCTGAGCACTATTCTTTACTGAGTAAATGGAATATTGCTCCACGTCTCTCATTAGCGTATAAATTTGCGGATAACAGTCAGGCATCCTTTGCCTATGGTGTTTTTTACCAGGATCCTGAAAAAAAATATTTACCATCTTCAGCCGATCTTGATTTTGCAAAAGCCACGCATTATATAGCGCAATATCAAAAAATAAGTAATATTAGAACCTTCCGTGCTGAGCTTTTTTACAAAAAGTACCAGGATCTTTTTAAAACAAATAATACTTCAGGTAGAGAAACCGCTATAAGTAATAAAGGGTACGGCGATGCAAAAGGATTTGAATTTTTTTGGAGAGATAAAAAAACAATAAAAAATGTTGATTATTGGATATCATACTCTTACCTGGATACAAAAAGAGATTTTTTAAATTACCCATCGCTGATTGAACCGCCTTTCGTTGCAAAACATACTGCATCCCTGGTTGTAAAAAAATTTGTAACAAAGCTCAAAACCCAGTTCAATGCATCGTACACATATGCAACAGGAAGACCTTATTATAATGTTAGCTATGATAACACAGCCAATAATTATAAAATTTTTGATGCCGGAAGAACCAAAGATTTTAACAGCATGAGTTTTAGCGTAAACTATTTGCCCAATATTGGCCAGGTAAAAGCAAAAAGATTTTCGGTAATTGTTTTTTCAATTAACAATGCACTGGGCAGTAATAACATTTATAGTTACAATTATTCTTATAACGGGCTTAACAAACAGGCTGTAACTCCACCTTCAAAAAGATTTTATTACTTAGGGTGGTTCATAAGCTTTGGTATTGACAGAACAGGAGATAAAATCAATTTAACCTTATAAAATTAAAATTATGCAAAATGTAAAAGATCCCGAATTATGGGAACTGGCCAAAAAAAGAGCAAGCTTTAAAAGTCATCTTGCAGTATATGTGGTAATGAATATATTTTTTTGGCTGCTCTGGTATTTTAGCGGGCAAAGAGATGGAAATGATAGATTTCCCTGGCCTGTATGGCCCATGTTAGGATGGGGCATTGGAGTCGTATTCCACTATTTAGGAGCTTACGTTTATCCAAAAGATAATTCAGTAGAAAGAGAGTATCAAAAATTGAAAAACAGACAATCAAATTCAAATAACTAAAAATTTAAAAAATGAAAAAGACAATTTTATCAGTATTGATTATCGGCTTATGCATCACCACTTTTGCTCAAAGCGATAAGTATGCTCCGGCTATGAAGAAAAACATCAGCATGATAGATTCTGTAATGCAAAAAGGAAACGGTAAAGAACTCGCAAATAATTTTGAAAGAATCGCCGATGCCGAAAAAACGCAGTGGCTTCCTTATTATTATGCAGCTTATTGCAATGTGATGAGTGCATTTATGGAAAAAGATAAAACCAAAGTTGATGCCATCGCAGATAAAGCCGAAGAATTAATTACAAAAGCCGAAACCATTTTAGGAAAAGAAAATTCTGAAACTGCGATTATAAAAAGTATGATAGCTTCTGCTCACATGATGGTAGATCCTCAGGCGAGATGGATGCAGTATGGACAAGCCTCTTCAGAAAACATAGAAAAAGCAAAAGAGCTTGATCCAGCCAATCCACGTGCTGTATATCTGGAAGGTCAGGCCAAGTTTTATACCCCCGAATCCTTTGGGGGCGGTAAAGTCGTGGCAATACCATTATTTGAAAAAGCACTTGCAATGTTTGATACCTTTAAGCCTGAAAGTGAATTTCATCCTGCATGGGGAAAGAATGCGACACAGTATTTTTTAGCTCAGGCAAATAAATAATTTGATATGAATGAAAATGAAAGACAAATGAGCGAGGCAGAAAGCCTTTCCATTATTTCGGGCATGATAAACCGTACAAAGAACCGGTTAAGCGAAACGGGTACATTGTATTTGCTTTGGGGATGGGTGATCCTGGTTTGTTGCATAGCGCAGTTTGTGTCACTGCAATACTTCAATTATCAAAAGGGTTACCAGGTTTGGTTTTTAACATGGCTGGCCGTTATTTATCAATTTATATACCTGGCAAAAAGAAAAAAACGTAAAAAAGTAAAAACCTATACCGATGAAATAATTGGTTTTGTATGGCTTACATTTATGATATGCGGCTTTATAATGGTATTCATCCTTATTAAGCAAAAAGCATACGAAAACATAAATCCACTGATCCTTGTTCTATATGGAATGCCTACTTTTTTATCGGGGATAATTCTAAAGTTTAGACCATTAATCATTGGAGGAATTTGTTGCTGGCTTCTTGCATTAGCTTCACCATTCGTTCCTTTTGAATATCATTTGTTATTATTGGCATGTGCAGTAATTGCTGCATGGATAATACCCGGGTATTTATTAAGAGCAAAATTTAAAAAAGAAAATTAAATATTATGGAAGAAACTTTTTCAAAACAGGAAAGCCTGAAGATCATTGAACAGATGATAAAAACTGCAAAAAATGAGCATCGTGAAAAAGGTGAAGGCTGGCTTTTATGGGGCTGGCTTTTATTTATAGCCAGCACCTTATCGGCGGTATTGGTTCAGGTTAGATTATCAGGATATATAGGGTGGGTGTGGACTGCAATGGGTTTACTTACGTTTATATCTTTTTTATGGGAATTAAGAGCTAAAAAAACGCAGGCAGTAAAAACATATGTAGAGGAATTACTTGAAAAATTTTCTACTGGTTTTTTAATCAGCTTATTTGCAATAATAGCAGCTACTTCAATTGCTGCCAATGTTAATAAAGATGATTCCGGACAAAGCATTGCATTTGCTTTTGGTTATTTTTTTATATTATATGCTTTTTGGATGTATATACACGGCAGTGCGATCCGTTTTAAACCCTTAATTATAGGGGCAATTGTAAACTGGGCAGCAGCCATTGCCATCTTTATTGTAAAAGATTTTAAATATGCCATGATCATTTCTGCCATTGCAGTTGCTGTTGGATATTTAATTCCCGGTTATATGCTTCGTAACCTGTACAAAAAATCTCACAAAAGCTAAGCATGGAGTTTAAAGAACTTGATCCCATATTGCATGCACCGTTGCGGCTTGCCGTAATAAGCCTTTTATTAAGTGTAAAAGAAGCGGAGTTTACATTTATAAAAGAGAAAACAAATTCTACTGCAGGTAATTTAAGCGTGCAGATCAGCAAGCTTAAGGAAGCAGAATATATTGAAGTAACCAAACAATTCAGAGATAATTATCCGCTTACCATTTGTAAAATAACCCCCAGGGGAGTTGATGCTTTTGAAAATTATGTAAAGGCTTTACAAAGCTATATGCATCCGGGTGAGTTGTGAGTGATGAACTCACAACTGACATTGACCACTCACTTCTTATCCTTCTTCCACTATCTTCTCATCCACTGCATTGGCTACAATAGAGGCACTTACTTTTTTAAGAGGATTTTTTCTGTTCTCTTCATAAGCCTTCCTGTTATTGATAATATCCACGCAGGTAAATATTGCCGCTCTGAAAGATCCCTCATCAGCCTGGTTCTTTCCGGCGATATCAAATGCAGTTCCATGATCGGGACTTATTCTTATGCCTGAAATACCTGCGGTAAAATTTACGCCTTCGCCAATTGATAATGATTTAAAAGGTATCAATCCCTGGTCGTGGTACATAGCTAAAACCGAATCAAATTTTTCATACTGTGCCCTGGCAAAAAAGGCATCGGCGCTAAATGGCCCAACTACAAGCATATTGCGTTGTTTGGCATCCTTAACCGCCGGCTTAATAATTTCTTCCTCTTCTTTGCCTATCAAGCCTTCATCACCGGCATGCGGATTTAATGCCAGTACAGCGATCTTTGGTTTATCAATTCCAAAATCCTGTTGCAGACTTGCATGCAAAATGTGCAACTTGCTGGTAATATTATCTCTTGTTATATATTGTGCAATATCTTTTACAGGTACATGTTCAGTTACCAATCCTACTTTTAAATTTTCCGATGTGAGTAACATCACTACATCTTTTACTGAAAATAAGTTTTTAAAATAAGGCGTATGCCCTGTATGATTAAACTCATCGCTCTGTATATTTTTTTTATGAATGGGAGCAGTAACCAGGCCATGAATTTTATTTTCTTTTAATGCCTGTGCAGCTGCCAATAAACTTTTTATCGCGTATTTTCCACCAATCTCATTCATTACCCCGGGCGTTATCGAAACTTCTTCTTCCCAGCAGTTAAAAATATTAACCTGTTTATGATTAACTCTGGAAAGCTCTTTTATGTTCATAAAATTGAATACTATTTCCGGTACACTCTTCCTGTAAAAATTAATCACTTTATTGCTGGCAAATACCACAGGAGTACATATTTCCAATATCCTGTTATCTGATAAGGTTTTAATAATAAGCTCAGGGCCTATACCATTTACATCACCGCATGTAAAGCCAATTATAGGTTTATGTTCTGAAATGCCAGAGTTCATTTTTTAAAAATATTTTGTGCAAGATAATAATTTAAAACATGGTCTGGCGGTTCCGGCCTCACCATAATTACTTTCTTCTCAGATAGATTGTAATTTGCATGAAGCATGTATACATTAAAAAAATCTCTGGGCCAACATTTTTTAAAAGATGAGAATATTATCCAGAGAATTGTAAGTGCAATACAGCAACATCCCTTTCAAAATCTTTTGGAAGTAGGACCAGGGGGAGGTGCTTTAACAAAATATCTTTTACATATCCCTGATATAAATTTTAAAGCGGTAGAGTTAGATGAAGAGAAAGTTAATTTTCTTTTTGAAAAATATCCTTCATTAAAAGATAAGATCATTCATAAAAGCTTTTTGCAGATAGACAGGCCTTTTGATGAGCCTTTTACAGTAATAGGCAATTTTCCTTATAATATCTCTACACAAATTCTTTTTAAGATCTTGGAATGGAAAGAGTATGTTCCTGTAGTTATTGGCATGTTTCAAAAGGAAGTTGCACTAAGGGCAGCAGCAAAAGAAGGAACTAAAATTTACGGGGTGCTGAGTGTACTTATACAATATTATTATAATGTTGAATATTTATTTGATGTAGGTAATGAGTGCTTTACTCCACAGCCAAAAGTAAAAAGTGGCGTTATCAGGCTAACATTCATAAAAGCAAGACTACCTGTTAAAAGTGAACGGGCGTTTTGGGTATTGGTAAAAACAGCCTTTAATCAAAGGCGTAAAACCATGCGTAACGCAGTAAAAAGCTTATTTAACCAGGAAGTATTGCAGGATGAATTATTTATAAGAAGGGCCGAAACATTAAGTATAAAGGAGTTTGCTGAGTTAACATTTAAGATGATATAAGCTATATTTTCGGTGTCATAATTAGTATTTTTGTTGGCTATTACTTAAAAGAAATATGTCTTTCACAACTAATAATAATGTTCGTATCGTTACTGCAGCGTCACTTTTTGATGGCCATGATGCGGCTATTAATATCATGAGACGTATTATGCAAAGTAAAGGTGCCGAAATAATTCATCTTGGTCATAACAGGAGTGTAGCCGAAATTGTTGAATGCGCTATCGAAGAAGATGTGCAGGGTATAGCCATTACCAGCTACCAGGGTGGACATGTAGAATTTTTCAAATACATGAAAGACCTGCTGGATGAAAATGGTTGCGGACATATAAAAATATTCGGCGGCGGTGGAGGTACCATTTTGCCATCAGAAATTGATGAGCTTCATAAATATGGTATCACAAGAATTTATTCTCCTGATGATGGAAGACATATGGGTTTAGAAGGAATGATAGAAGATGTTGTGAAGCAATGTGGCCTCCCCCTAACCCCCTCCGGTGGAGGGGGAACAGTGTCTCACAATGGAAATGGACATTTTGCTTTAGGCGAATGGAGGGATATTAAAAAAATCGCAAGATCAATTACAGAAGCTGAAAATGGGATTTCTATTCCTTTAAATGGTACCAGAAATGGAAGTTCGATAACGGTTAATCAATTTAAGGCTGATCCATTGATATATAGTAAACTGAAAGAATTTTCATTAAATCATAGAAGGGAACAAACCATTGCTGAAAATATATTATGGGATGCTTTGAGGGGAAAGAAAGAAGGCCATAAATTCAGAAGACAACATATTATTGGTTCTTTTATAGCAGATTTTGTTTGCCTGAAAAAAGGATTGATAATTGAATTGGATGGAAATCACCATCAACTTCCCGAGATGAAAATAAGTGATGAGGAAAGAACATACTCACTTAATGAATTAGGATTTGAAGTTTTACGATTTAGAAATGATGAGATATTGCATGACATAGATAATGTAATAAAAAAAGTGCATGGTAAATTAAGTAGTTTGTCTGATAAAAAGTTGGATGAAGAAAATATAGGGACTGCATCTAACTCCCCCTCCACCGGAGGGGGTTGGGGGGAGGCTGTAGTTCTCGGCATCACCGGTACAGGCGGTGCCGGCAAATCTTCCGTTACCGATGAAATTGTCCGCCGTTTTTTAAATAGTTATACTGATAGAACAATCGCCGTTATTTCTGTTGATCCATCAAAGAAAAAAACAGGCGGCGCATTGTTAGGTGATAGAATCAGAATGAATTCCATTCACAGTCCCAGGGCTTACATGCGAAGCCTTGCAACCAGAGAAAGTGATAAGGCGTTAAGTGAATATGTACAGGAAGCTATTGACATTTGTAAAGAAGCAAAATATGATCTTATCATTTTAGAGAGTGCCGGTGTGGGACAAAGTGATGCATCTATTTTAGACTATTGTGATGTGAGTATGTATGTGATGACTCCCGAATACGGTGCAGCATCACAACTTGAAAAAATAAATATGCTTGATTATGCAGATATTGTTTGCATAAATAAATTTGATAAAGCCGGGGCATTAGATGCCTTGCACGATGTAAAAAAACAATACAAGCGTAATAATAACTTATGGACTGCAAAAGATAATGAGCTGCCTGTTATTGGAACAATCGCTTCACAATTTAATGATGCAGGAGTTAATGAATTGTTCGAGAGATTAATGGAAAAAATTGCTGCTAAAACAGGAGTTAAATTTGCTGGTGAAATCGAACATCATGCCCATACAAAGGATACTACAAGTCAAACACATATCATCCCTGCAAAGCGGGTAAGATACTTAGCTGAAATTGCTGAGGAAATTTATAAGTACAATAAGTTAGCTGATGAACAGGCAGAAATTGCGAGCAAACTTTATCAGCTAAAAGGCGCACAACAATTAATTAAAGAATATTCAAATTCAAAAGGAGTTTCGGAAGTCTCCCCTTTGGGGGGAGATCCGATAGCTATCGGATTAGAGGGGGTACTCGAAAAACAATTCTTCCCTCTTTGTAAAAAATTAATTGATGAGTGGGAGCAGACAAAAGCCAGTTATCAAAAAGAATTTTTTGAATATGATGTAAGAGGAGTAACGATTAAGCAACCAATGTATTTTGAGTCCTTATCACATACCAAAATTCCCAAAATTGCTGTACCACGTTATAAAGATTGGGGAGACATTTTAAGATGGAGGTTACAGGAGAATTTTCCGGGAAAATTTCCATACACAGCTGGTGTGTTTCCTTTAAAACGGCAGGAAGAAGACCCGACAAGAATGTTTGCAGGCGAAGGCGGACCGGAAAGAACCAACCGGCGCTTTCATTATGTAAGCCTTGGACAGCCTGCAAAGCGCCTCAGTACTGCGTTTGACAGCGTTACATTATATGGCGAAGATCCTGATTTACGCCCTGATATTTATGGCAAAGTAGGCAACAGTGGCGTTAGCATTGCAACGGTTGATGATGCAAAAAAGCTCTATAGCGGTTTTGACCTTTGTGACCCAAAAACTTCTGTAAGCATGACCATCAATGGACCGGCACCTATGTTACTTGCATTCTTTTTAAATGCAGCTATTGATCAGCAATGTGAAAAATATATAATTGATAATAATTTAAAAGATGAGATAAATAAGATCATTGAATCAAAATATGGAATTGATTCATTACCAAAATATCTCGGAGTAAATGGAAAACCCGTTCATCCGGAAAAAAGTGATTTAAAAGTCTCCCCCACCGGGGGAGATTTAGAGGGGGCCGGGGCTTTACCCACCGGCAACGATGGCCTTGGATTACGTTTACTTGGCCTTTCTGGTAAAGATGTTTTACCACCTGAAATATATGAAGCGATAAAAGCAAAAGCATTGGCTAATGTAAGGGGAACCGTGCAAGCCGATATTTTAAAAGAAGACCAGGCACAGAATACCTGCATATTTTCTACCGAGTTTGCATTAAAGCTCATGGGTGATGTGCAGGAGTATTTTATTCAAAAGAAAGTAAGAAACTTTTATTCCGTTTCAATAAGCGGATACCACATTGCTGAAGCCGGTGCCAATCCAATAACCCAGCTTGCTTTTACGCTTTCAAACGGTTTTACTTATGTGGAATATTATTTAAGCAGGGGTATGAGCATTGATGATTTTGCCCCCAATCTTTCTTTCTTTTTCAGCAATGGAATGGATCCTGAATATTCTGTTATCGGCCGTGTGGCAAGAAGGATATGGGCAAAAGCAATGAAGCATAAATACAATGCTAATAAACGCAGCCAGATGTTGAAATATCATATTCAAACAAGTGGCAGAAGCCTGCATGCACAGGAAATTGATTTTAATGATATAAGAACTACCCTGCAGGCATTGTATGCCATATATGATAATTGCAACAGCCTTCACACCAATGCTTATGATGAAGCCATAACAACACCGACAGAAGAAAGTGTTCGCCGTGCCATGGCCATACAATTAATTATAAACCGTGAGCTGGGTACTGCAAAAAATGAGAACCCAAACCAAGGGAGTTTCCTTATTGAAGAACTTACTGACCTTGTGGAAGAAGCCGTGATGGTTGAGTTTGAAAAAATTTCTGAAAGAGGAGGAGTTCTTGGCGCAATGGAAAGAATGTATCAGCGAAATAAGATCCAGGAAGAGAGTTTGTATTATGAAACTTTAAAACATACAGGCGAATTTCCTATTGTTGGTGTAAATACCTTTTTAAATAAGGCCGGCTCACCAACCATTTTACCTCAGGAAGTTATCCGGAGTACAACAGAAGAAAAAGAATTCCAGATAAGCACTTTACATTCTTTTAAAGAAAGGCATAAAGATAAAAGTGATGAAATGCTAAAACGGTTACAACAGGTTGCTATTAATGATGGCAATTTATTTGAAGAACTTATGGAAACCGTAAAATATTGTTCTTTGGGACAAATAACACATGCTTTATATGAAGTGGGTGGTCAATATAGAAGAAATATGTAGAGTAAGATGATTCTCTTTACCATAATCATTTCAATCTAAACCTTTAATATGTTTTATTTACAGGCTTCCCCGGGTTTTAATTGGAAAGAATTATTGCTGGGGGGAGAAGACTGGAGCTTTCTGCCAGAAACTGTTTTTCGCACATTAATTATGTTCCTTGTTATCATGATTAGCCTGCGCTTATTGGGAAAGCGTGGCGTTAAGCAATTATCAATATTCGAGCTTGTAGTAATTATCGGTTTAGGCTCAGCAGCCGGCGATCCTATGTTTTATAAAGATGTAGGAATATTACCTGCTTTAATTGTTTTTACAATGGTGATTGGGCTTTACAGTCTTGTTACTTTTTTGATTGGGAAAAATAAAAAGTTTGAAAAACTTGTAGAAGGTAAGCCTGTATGTCTTATTAAAGACGGTGTATTTTCTATTGATAATTTTCAAAAAGAAATTTTGGGGGAAGATGAATTTTTTGCTGAATTGAGAATGCAGGGCGTTTCTCAACTTGGACAGATCGAGGAGGCCATTGAAGAAAGTTCAGGCAATATCAGCATTTTTTATTATCCGGATGAAGAAGTAAAATATGGGTTGCCGATTATGCCGGATTCTTTGGAAAGGAGTCAGAAAAAAATTTCTGTTCCTGATTATTACTCTTGTATTTTTTGTGGCTATACAGAAAAAATAAAACCCGTATCAAAACACGCCTGCCCTGAATGTAAGCGGTTTGAATGGATACAATCCAGTATCAAAAAAAGGATTAGATGATCAACTCATAAATTAAATAAATGCTTAACAGAATTTTTGGAATATTTCTGATTTTAATCATTGGTTCCTGCTCTGCTAACAAATATGCTGCAACCAACAAAAGTTATAAAAAACAGGCTAAATCTTTTGCCAAAACAATAAGGCAATCTCCGCTTAAAGATTCTTTTACCACTGCCTCTCAATGGGTTGGTACTACCAATTTTGGCATGCGTAAGCCCAACTTTGTAATTCTTCATCACACGGCGCAGAATAGTTGTGATCAAACCTTAAAAACATTTACACTTCCACGTACCCAGGTAAGCTCCCATTATGTTATTTGTAAAGATGGAACTATTCACCACATGCTTAACGATTATCTACGTGCCTGGCATGCGGGTATCAGCAGGTGGGGAAATATGACTGATATAAATTCATCGTCGATAGGTATTGAAATAGATAATAATGGTTTTGAAATTTTTACAGAGCAGCAAATAAACAGCTTACTTAATTTATTGGGCTTATTAAAAAAAGCACATGGAATACCTGCTGCTAATTTTATTGGTCACGCTGACATTGCGCCTACACGAAAGGTTGATCCTAATGTTAATTTCCCCTGGAAATCGCTTGCCGAAAAAGGGTTTGGTTTATGGTATGGCGATACATCTAAAATTACTGTTCCGCAAAACTTTAATCATTTACAGGCTTTGCGCATTATAGGTTATGATATAAAAGATACGTCTGCAGCTATCGGGGCTTTTAAGCGACACTTTCAAACGCAGGAAAGTAAAACACTTACAGACGCTGATAAAAAGATACTGTTTGATCTTTCCCGGAGATATCAGTAAACTCAATAATTATATCTAATAAATAGCACTATGATATTGATTCAATTTTCTTTAATGCTTTCGTAAGATCAATTCCTTTTCCCAGCACACCTTTAAAAATATCTCCTTCACTTTTTAATCTGTCCATTGCATTAAAAATATTGAAGTCAGTTATCTTCAATCCTTTCTTTACTTCTTCCCAATGTAATGGCATAGAAACCGGAGCTCCTGGCTTTGGCCGCAATGAATAGGGACCTGCAACAGTTGCCTGTGGCCTGTTTTGCAGGAAGTCAATATACATTTTCCCATCCCTGTCTGCAACTTTTCTTTCAATGCTGGTATACTTTGGAATTTCTGCATAGATCAGTTTTGCCAATGCCCTTCCAAATTCTTTTGAATCTTCATAAGTGTATTTAGCGCCAAAGGGAATATAAATATGAAGCCCTGTAGAGCCGGATGTTTTACAGTATGATGTAACCCCGATGGCATCCAATATCTTTTTAGTAACGCAGGATGCTTCTATAACCTGGTTGAAAGTATTTTTATCAGGATCAAGATCAATAATGCACCAGTCAGGATGATCAGGTGTTTGTATCTTACTGCTCCATGGATTAATCTCAATACATCCCAATGCCGCAACATATAACAGGCTTGCTTCATCAGTTATTACCAAAAATTCTTTGTCACGATTATCGGCATAACTATGATATGGAAAGGTTTTTATCCAGCCGGGCACTTTACCTTTTACATCTTTCTGATAAAAAGTCTCCCCGTTAATACCATGCGGATAGCGGTTTAAAGTTTGTGGCTTGTCTTTATAATAGGGAACCATGTAAGGCGCTGCCTGGTAATAATAATTCAGCATATCACGCTTGCATACTTTTTCTTTTGGCCAGTATATCTTACTTAAACTTGTAAATTTAAGATCGTGCCCGCCAATGTTTCGTGTTTGCTGCTCATCTTTAGGATTTAAAAAAGTGTTGCGTTGTTTTTTACCGGGGGATGAGATCATTTTTTTATTAATCAAAGTTTCATCTTCTTTTATAATATTATCAATTTTTATTGGAAGTTCTATTATTACATCTTTTGCATTTTTATCATCACGCAATCCCTTAAAAGATGGATGGCGGATGGAACCATCTTTTGTTAATTCACGATAACTTATTTCACAAACTACATTTGGCTTTATCCATGTTACGGTTGCTTTTGGGGGGTTAGGTCTAAACCTTGACGGCTTATTATATTCGGGCGGTACAACAAAAGGACAGGTTTTGGTTTCATAAGGTTTTAGCTTTTGCAAAATTTCTTTTTGCAAGTTGATGCTGAACCCGGTGCCAACCGTTCCCAATGACCTGAAAACATTTCCATCAAAAAGTCCGAGTAATAATGCACTGAAAGGCTTGTTGGAACCTTCATTTTTTGTATAGCCTCCAATAATCGCTTCCTGTCTTTTTTCAGTTTTTATTTTGAGCCAGTCTTTTGTGCGAAGATCAGGTATATAATAACTTGTAGCTTTTTTAGCCATTATGCCTTCAAGGCCCATTTTATCTGCCAGTTCAAAGAATTCCTTTCCTGTAGCATCAAAATTTTCACTCAGTTTAATAATATCATTTACCGGGGCAACAGATCTGAGTATTTCCCTCCGTTCTGTAAGTGGTAAACCCATTACATCAATACCATCCAGCCATAAAATATCAAAGAGGTAATAATTAAGATGGCCATCCGCCTCGCTGCGCCATGCCTGCAGGTCGCTGAAATCCGGAATACCTTTTTCATTTACAACAACAATCTCTCCATCCACTACTGCATTTCTATTCCATTTTTTTAATGCATCAAAAACAGGATAAAATTTTTCATTGAAAGATTTATTATTCCGGCTTTTTATTTCAACCTTGCCATTGTTAATATAACTCAATGCCCTATATCCATCCCATTTAATTTCGTACAGCCAGCCTTCGTCCTCTACAGGTTTATCTACAAGGGTTGCCAGCATAGGTTTTATCTCTTCGGGAAATTTGCAATGCTTTCCTTTTTTAAGCAGTGCTTCAATGTCAGATTGTTTTGATCGCATACAAAAAACAAATGTAAAATCGTGCCAGAGCTAAAAAGTTTTTGTCATATCCTCATCAACGCAGATAATATAATCAGCTTTGTGTTTATTCTCACGGAGCAATTGATGAATATCTTTTTGTGAGACGGTAGTAATGGTAATAATATTTATTTCGGGACGGCTTTGTTTTAAATACCACACAATACCTTCATGATTTTCTGAATGATATGCGCCATTATAATGTATAAACAAACTTCCCGGCTTATAATATTGTAGTATAGAATGCGCCATGGTAGCATCTTTAATGGCCTGAGCTTTAGGCAGGTTCTCACCACCATGGCCGGGCATCATTGTAAGCATATTTTTATAACCAGGTAATTCAGCATTATACGCAACGGGTAAAGGAGCTATCCATATTTTTTCTTTTGAAGAAATAGTATCCAAAACCGCAAAACCGCCTTTTGCAACCATTGATGCATATCTCCTGGGAATATTGGTTGCTGCAAAAACAATATTATTTTCCTTTGCGAAATTTACCAGCGGTGCATAATCAGTAGCATAATTTTTCCAAAGCCTTGCCATAGAGTCCAGGCCTTTTGAAGATAATTTTCCCTGCAGGTATAGATCAAGGGCATGCTGGTTATCCCGTTCAAACATTTCAGCGCCCAATACAAGATCCCTCTTTTGTTTAAGATCTTTTGTTACTTCCAGTTGCAGCCAGTGAGATATAGGGTTGTTATGAAATTCGCCAAACAGTACAATATCTTTTTGCCCAAGTGTTTTCAGCATCTTTTTATAAGATACTTTTTTACCGGTTGCATTATATAAAATATAAGCCGGCTTATCCTGTGCATCTGGTGTAAATAAAATGCCGGTACATAATACCAGCATGAATATTTTTTTCATTCCACAAAAGTCTGCGCTTTTTATGATTCAGGCAACAGCAATTTTTAGTGTTACAGGTCCAGGCCGATTCCTATTTTAAACGCCTGGTTATACGCCTTTGAATTTTGATTCTTATCAATCTTTGATAAACCATGATCGTATGCAGCAGAAATATTTATCCCGTTGCTGAATTTATAACCTATACCACCTGTTACAGCTATATCCCAGCGGTTAAATTTTTCGGAGACATCCATATCATTACTCAGCACGTCAAAACCCAACAGGCCTGCAGTAGTATTTAAATTGGCTTTCATTAAATAAGAAAACTGCGGACCTGCAAATAATTGTAACCCGCCCATGTTTGCTTTTAGCACCAGGGGTATATCAATGTATTCTGATTGCAGCCTTGCCTTTGCATTAGCACCTAAAAATCCAATGGTTTTGTTCTCTACCGATCCTGTTAACTCGTATCCCTTCAGCGAGTAAAATAATCCGGGCTCTAATGATATCCCGCCTGTAAATGGTATAGTTGCATATCCACCAGCATAAAAACCTGTACGATTCTTTGTTGTTATCATCCCATTGGCAAATTCAAGAAGGTTATCAAGATTAGTGGAAGCTTCACCTCTTATGCCTGATGACAACAGGCCAACACGTACGCCAAATGATGGTTTCGCCTGTGTTGATGTTACAGCTGTTGATTTGAATTGTGCAAAAGAAAAGGTAGAAAGTAAGATGGCTAATGAGAATAAAATTTGTTTTTTCATAAAATTGGTTGATCCGGATTTTAAAGCGGGTCTGAATCCATAGAAGAAAAAAAATGTAAAACGATTAATGAGCGATTGATAAGTTTTTGTTAATGCATAAAATGAATTATGGAAAAAAATTTTCGTCATTCAAAATGAATTTTACTCATTGTAAATATTTAGTTAAACATACTGCGGAGAAAAGTTAATACATAATACACCTGATGTTTTACTTTTATAATTATCGGAATTTAGAAGACAAATATATATCCATGAAACTATGCGCCCTCATAATTGGATTTGCTTTTATAGCAAATAATTCTTCTGCTCAAAAATCCGGCGACATTACTTCTGCGCAGATCGCCTCGTGGATAACAAAGCCGGCAGGCTTTACAACTGTTTCCGATGCAAAAACGATGATAGCAGAAATCATTGATGTGATAGGTCTGAAACCAAATTTTGAAGTGATGGCTGCCAGGATAGATAATGCTGCTGCTGTTGTTTACCTTCAGAAGCGGTATATTTTATATAATCCTGATTTTATAAACCGGCTTGATGCTGCAGCAGGAAATAAATGGGCATCAGTTAGCATACTGGCGCATGAGATAGGTCATCATCTTAATGGCCATATGATGCAGAATATCGGAAGCCAGCCTGAGAAGGAACTGGAAGCTGATGAGTTTTCCGGTTTTGTTTTGCGGCGCATGGGTGCAACTCTGGCGCAGGCACAAACTGCTCTTAAATTAGCAGCCAATTATAAAACAAGCGTTACACACCCTGGAAAAACCGACAGGCTTACCTCTATTGCATCAGGATGGACCAGGGCCAATATTCAACAGGGTGGAAAAGACCTTGCTAAAACAACACCTGTTACAAAACCGGTTACAGAACGTAATGAGCCAACACTGCACATCGATCGTGAACAAAGAGAAAATAATAATGTTGCCCGCAATTATCCAAAAACAAATTCAGAAAGTTTAATAAATGAAAGGTATATAGTTGCAGACATAACATTTGCGGCCGAACAACAATCTTCTTTTTACGTAACCACGCGTTTTAATATTGTAAGAGAAATGAATAACCGCCTGTACAGCATTGGTAAAATGCTTAAAACTAATAACAGTGCTTATCCCTATATTATTACCGATGCAGCAGGAACAAAACTATGGGTAAACAGCCAGGGATATATTATTAATGGTAATAACAGGAGCGTAGGATTTTTGAAAGTGAGGAGGTAGAATTTTTATATAAAATCAAATTACGTTAAGTCCGATTTTAACTAGGTAATTAAATGTAGGATCATAAAAGTCCGCGGATCTAGTTGGATCTTCAGTATCTCCCTTTGGAACTACTATAACCATTCCTTGTCGAGCTCTGGTTAATAAAACTCTGTAGGCATTCTTTAAATATAGTTTTCTTTCTTCCTTATTTATGTTATTCCATTTACTACCAACGAAAGAAAAAGATTTCCATCCATCATTTGAATATCTAAAGTCTCCATCCCATATAACACAAGCCCAGTCAAGCTCTAAGCCCTGCACTTGAAATTCTGTAGCAACGTCTTCCAAATAATAAGATGAACGAATATCTTCTTTGCCATCAAGAAACCAATGTATAGGATTCATTGGAGACTTTACGTCAATTGCATACGGCTTTAATCTTATTGCTTGTGATGAAACAACCATTCCATATCGTTCCGTTCCTCTAGCTTTTTCTTTAAGCCATTTTTTTGCTGTAGTTAAACTTCTTGTTAATACAACTGGATACCTATTTTTTATTTCTTCATAATTCTTCTTGGCTTCTTCAGCATTTAAGTCTAAAAGACTTTTGATTAGCAATGAAAGATGTTCTGCCCGAAATGAACGCAGTGAAACAGAAAGATGCAATGCAGGATTTGTAAAAACGTATTTATGTTTTTCCAAAATTTCGAGTGCTTTGCCTGCCGCATATTCACTATCTGTTAGTTTATCTGATACATAAACACGCCATTCAGGAAAAGTCCTATTGAGCGATTCAATCCATTCACTTATTCCTGCTTCTCCAGTATTGATTTCTTGACCACCACCCACCAAACAGATAATAACTGCCCAATCTTTATGTCTGTCTAAACAACCAATCAAAAACTCTGGTTCTGAAATATTAAAATTTGGAGTATTCTTTTTACGCAACATAAAGTTGGCTGTTTGTGTATGATTCCATGCTCTTTGTGCTTCATCAAAGATTGTTACATGCTCAAATGGTGGTTGTTCATCCTTTAAACTTTCATCACGAAAGTTATGTACGTTTTGAATGAACAATTTTACTTCACTCATTATTTCACCTTTCCTCACTTTCTTGCCTTGTTCTTTTTCTCTTTGGAATTTATCTCTTGTAAGTGCTTCTCTTAAAATAGCAACCAATGGGCCATTGCCTGAAAGAAAAACACTTGTAAGATCATTATTCTTATCAAGATGTTTTGTCGCAATGTCAAGTCCAACTAAGGTTTTACCAGCACCTGGTACCCCTGTAACGAAACAAATTGCCTTTTCTTGTTTCTCTCTTGATTGAAAAATAATTTCTCTTAAAGCAGTAGCGGTTTCGGTAAGATTAGTAGCCTCTGCGCCACTTTTTGTAATCTCTGCGACGTTATGCCCATTGTACAAAGCCATTGCAGCTTCTATAATGGTAGGTGTTGGCGAATAACGACCACTCTCCCATGTTTCATTATCTATATCTTCACCATCAGCAAATCGCAGTACATTATATATTGTATCAGGTAAATAAGAAACAGTCGTTCTTATTGGAAATAATAAATTGTCATTATGCGGTGTTGGAGAAATTATAGGAACAATATTTCTAGCTTCTGTTGCGATTAGAATAGGAGCAATTAAATGTTTATGACTTGTTTCATGAAAGTTTTTTAAGTCAAGACTATAATCTAAAACTTGATCAATTGCACTTAATAAAAAGTCTTTTTCTCCCACTTTGAATTCTACAACAAAAATTACATTCTTAATAATAAGCACAACATCAATTCTTCTACCCATACGAGGTATAGAATATTCAAAAAAAATTCGTCCTTCAAATTTTTTTAAAGTCTCTTTTAAAAGATTTATTTCTAACTCCCATGCAAACCTTTGTGTTTGTTCTAGAGAGAATTCATTATTGCGAGCTAAAATTCCTAAAATATTTTCTGAGGCGGTTAAGCAAAAGTTAGAAATGGTATCTGAATAGAAACAGCGTTTCATTTAACTTGAAGAATTTTTTGTACTTCTCTATTAGCTTATCTAAAAATCAGTTTCTCTTGCTCGAAAAAGTTATTTAGACGTGCCTTTATAGCTTCTTTCATTTAGATAGATCGTCAGCTTCAGTTAGTGGATAAGGGCTTAACAAATTTGTATTTGTTTTTTAAGTCAGATAGTTTTCCACCCTTTTGTAAATGTTGCTGAATTCTCTTTTTATCTTCAAGCATCTTTTTAAAAATGGAAGCTCCCTTTGAATTAAATTCTTTTTTTATGGTTTGTCTCTTTTCCATGTGTAAAACAAATTTACAAAATAATTCAGGAAAGTTTTTTAAGCAGAGATTGAAGTGCCTTGTTAATCTTCAAAGGTTTGAGATCACACTCCCATAAATTAATAATTTTCCAGCCTTCTTTCTTTAATTCTTTAATGGCTTTTATATCATTAGCAATGTTGCTGTTAATTTTTTTCAGCCACCAGTCAGTTCTTGTTTTGGGTACAACAAAATATTTACATCCTTTATGTCCATGCCAAAAACATCCATGCACAAAAATCACAGTTCTGTATTTTGGTAAAACAATATCAGGCTTGCCTGGCAGGCTTTTATCATGCACCTTATAACGGAATCTATTAGCATGTAAAAATCTCCTTACCAACATTTCGGGCTTTGTATTCTTGCCTTTAATGCGGCTCATGTTGTAGCTTCTTACTTCCCTGCTGTGTACATCTGCCATTTGGTAAAGTTAAACAGTACCAAAATCTTTTTATACGATCTGTTTTACCTTAAAGCCTTTAATATTTTTAAGATTGTTGAATTCTTTGTCGCCGGTTAGTACAGTGGCATTTACATGCAATGCCAGGGCCGCAGCGTGTGCATCAGCGTAAGAGAGTTTGTGGGTGGCTTTTATAGTGGCAGCTTCAAAGGTCAGCTGCAGGTCGGCCTCTATGATAGTAATTTGAAACTGTAATAATTTAATCCGGCAGGCATCTGCCATTCCTTTACCGCTCTTCCTCCATATTGCATAATAGATCTCCCCGGCATTATACGAACATAAATACAATTGATGCCTGCCGGTTAATGCGTCAACCAAAAGCTTCTCAACCTCATCCCCACCTTTTTCTCCCCTGAAAAATGCAACCAATGCTAATGTGTCTAAAACATAAGTGGCCATTATTTTTTTCTTTTAATTTTTACAGCTTTTTTATATGCAGCTTCGGGTTCGCTTATCAGGCTTAATTTTCTTTCTTCAATTGCTCTTTCTTCTGCTTTGTATTCCGGCCACCATTCAGTCATTGGCTTGTCTGCTTTTCTCTTAGGTATCATTCCCCTGGCGCTTTTTATAAAAGCAGCATCCACCTGTTTTAAAATTATGCCCTCGGTAGTTTCTTCAAAAAATACTTTAGTGCCCGGGTTGAGCTTATACTTATCCCTTAATCCCTTTGGTATTATTATTTGCCCTTTGGTTGTTAATACGCTTGAATGCATAATAATTATTTAATTCTTACAAATATAAAAAAGTAAGACAAAGTAAAAAAGTAAGATACTGTATTTTTCTTTACAATTTTTAAAAGTGATTTTAACTTTTGATCATCATTTTTATTCCCAGCCATGCCACATAAATCACAGTCCTGTATTTTGGTAAAACAATATCAGGCTTGCCGGGCAGGGTTTTATCATGCAGCTTGTAGCGAAATCCGTTTGCATGTAAAAATTTACGTACCAGCATTTCAGGCTTTGTATTCTTGCCTTTTATCTGCTGCATATTAAATCTCCGCTGTTCCGGTGTATGTACATCAGCCATAATACAAAGTTAATGGTGCATGCGTTGTTTAAACAGTCATAAAAAATCAGTTATTTTGCATCATGTTCACGCTGCAATACATAATTCAAACCCTGCGCACTCATATGCCTGAGCTCCAAAAGAAATATCCTATCGGAAAGCTGGGAGTATTTGGCTCCTATGCAAGAGGCGAAGCAACAGAAAAAAGTGATATTGATATTGCGGTAGAGATCACCGGCCCTATGGGATTAAATTTTGTTGCTATGGCCGATGAAATTGAAGAGCTGTTCGGAAAAAAGACAGATGTGGTGCCTCTACGCTCCATCAAGCCTCAATACCTGCATTTAGTTCATAAGGATATTGTATATGCCTGATCGTAAACCTTCTGTTATAATTAAAGAGATACTTACCTGCATTGATCATATCCATACTTATACAGCAGATATTACATTTGAAACTTTTACCCAAAATTTTATGGCAGTTGAAGCCTGCCTGTATAATATCCAAATAATCGGCGAAGCTGTTTCGCATTTACCCGATATGATAAAGGATAAAGAAACACAGATCCCATGGTCTCTTATTAAAGGTATGCGCAACAGGCTTATTCATGAATACTTTGGAACAGATCTTTCGCTGGTGTGGGACACAATAAAACATGATTTGCCTTCCTTTCAAACTGCATTAGAAAAAATTGAAGCAGAACTTTTGAAAGAAGGCAGGTAGAATAATCTTCATACAAAAAAAGCCCCGAAAATTCCGGGCTCTAAAAAACCATTTAGTTATTTTTTACTGGTATCAGTTCTATTCATGTTATTGGAAGCAGGCGGCGCCATCATCTTCATTACCTCACGCATTTCCATAAAATTCCAGTGCTCAATTGCTTTTCCATCCTTGTATTTTGATACTTCGATGGAAGTCATATCGTAAGGTCCGTGGATTCATCCTCATAATATTTTCTATAGGAAACATTTAACACATTTTATGATTTCAATATTAATCTTAGGCATAGTTTTTCTATCTATTATACAAATTAAAACATCAGCAAAATGAAAAAGATATTTACAATAATAGCCTCTGCATTACTTTTTGCAGCCTGCAGCAACGACGAATTAGAAACAAAGAAAGATGTGGTAGTAACGGATACCTCTTCCATGTATAACAGCAATGCTTCAACTGATATAGGAGCAAAGGAAGAAGTTGAGGCAGCGCCTTTACAGCCTGCACCTGTAAGAACAATTACCCGTACAGTGTATGTTACCAGGAATTCACCGGCAAGAAAGGTAACGGTAAGAGAAGCAACCCCGGCGCAACCTGATTATTCACCAGCCCAGGCGCCTTCTACAAATCCACAAAGCACAGGAACTACTACACAAGGTACAGGTACAGGCACAACTGGTACCGGAACCGGAACTGAAGGCACGGCTACAACTACTAAGCCAGCTGAAAAAGAAAAGGAAGGAATGAGCAATGCAACCAAAGGCGCTGTTATTGGTGGAGTTGGCGGTGCAGTAGGTGGAGCGATCCTTAGTAAAAAGAAAGGAAAAGGCGCTATAATCGGTGGTGTGATTGGCGCAGCAGGTGGTTATATACTGGGCCGCAAAAAAGATAAGCAACAGGAAGAAGCGAGAAACTATAATTTTTTTACTAAATAGATTTTTTAATAGATTTTTATAAAAAGGCGGACTTATTCAGTTCGCCTTTTTTATGCAATTGAATTCAAAATGCTACAGAAATACCTCATAAAACGAAGGGAATTTTGGATCCTTTAAGGATAAATTTTTTGCAATAAAAAAGCATCACAATTGTGATGCTGAGGTTATTTTATGTAATCGTTTTAAGCTTTCTTTTTAGGAAACTTTCTCGTCTTTTGATCCAGCTCAACAATTTTTCCATTCTCAATTTTAAGATCATCCATTATAGACAATGAATCTTTTTTTCCATTATTATCTTCCCATACCTCCTTATACCATAGGCTTACATATTCTTCATTTTTGGCTTTTGATTTTACTGATTCCCAGTCTTTCATATCTACTTTAATACTTTTATACCTTGCCCTGGCTTGTTTAAATATAGCCTTAAGGCTATCGTTAGAAAGTTTTGCATCCAGCTCATCAAAACGCACTCTTACACTATCGCCAAAATAAGAAACTGATTCCCCGATATTCCCATTCTCATAGGCCTTTAATGCTTTTAAAACATTAAGTGTATGCTTCTTGTCTCCGGGCTCCCACGTATCAGGATCTTTTATAGTGTATGGATAATTCATAGTATCTGTGGTGGAAGTTGAATCCTTTGAGGATGCGGTTGCGTTATCTGCCTCATCCTTACATGATACAAGTGAGAAGATTACCAGTAATAAAAAAATTACTTTTTTCATGATGTAGTTTGTTTGTTTTTAGTTTAATTAAAAAAATTATAGGTAATTACTGGTTAGCCGGAATTTTGCAGGATGGATATAAACTAACGTTAATAAGCAGCGTTATGCGGACAAATATAGTACTATATTAACATTTCAACATGTTCATTTTCAATTGGTAAGAAAAGCCATTGAAGCTAATTAACTTCTTAAAGTTTAATAATTCTATCACTCTGGCACAGTTTTCTCATTATACCTGATATTAAAACTACGGATATGAAAAAGATAATACAAGGTTTAATGGTTGTTTCACTCTTTGCAGCGTGCAACTCTAAAACTGACTTAGATTCTAATAAAGATGTGATCCTGACAGATACTACAGGAATGTACAGAAGTAATATAATGACAGATACAGGGAGCGTAATAGAAACTACCACATTAACGAGAGGAAACAGGAATATGGCCGTTGCTAACAGGCGTACTACAAACACCAACAGAACAACCGCCTACCCCACCAGGAATACTACCAGAAGCTCAGGAACTACTGCCCGTTCATCTGGTACCAATACAGGTTCGGGTCAAACCAGCACTGTACCTCAAAAAAGAGGCTGGAGTAAAGCAGCGAAAGGTGCGGTTATAGGTGGAGCAAGTGGAGCAGTAGTAGGTGCAGTAGTAAGTAAAAATAAAGCTAAAGGTGCTGTGATAGGAGGTGTAGCAGGTGCTGCAGGTGGTTATATCCTGGGAAGATCAAAGGATAAAAAAGAAGGAAGAGTTAGATAATAAAAAATTCACTATCCAATACATAAAAAAGATCCATGCACACTGTATGGATTTTTTTTATCCATTTAATCCCTGTTGATTTAATTTACTTTTGCTGTCTAAATAAAAAATTTGATGACAGAAACAAAAGCTTATGCTGCACAAAGCGCTGACACACCTTTAGCTCCATGGAACCTGCAACGAAGGGAACCCAAACCACATGATGTTGAAATTGAAATTTTATTTTGTGGCGTTTGTCACAGCGATCTGCATACTGCACGTGGTGAATGGGCCGGAACTGTTTATCCATGTGTACCGGGACATGAAATTGTAGGCCGCGTAACCAGGGTGGGAGACAATGTAAAAAAATATAAAGCAGGTGACCTTGCAGCGGTGGGATGCATGGTAGATAGCTGCCGCGAATGTGATAATTGTAAAGATGGCCTGGAGCAATATTGTAAAGAAGGAATGGTTGGCACATACAATGGAAAGCAAAGAGACGGAAGTGGCAATACTTATGGCGGATACAGCAATAAAATTGTTGTGCATGAAGATTTTGTACTCAGAATTTTTGATAAGTTACCACTGGAAGGTGTAGCTCCTTTATTGTGTGCAGGCATTACAACCTACTCACCATTGAAGCATTGGAAAGTTGGTAAGGGTGATAAAGTAGGCGTAGTGGGCCTTGGCGGGTTGGGACATATGGGAGTTAAACTGGCAGTATCTTTTGGGGCAGAAGTAACAATGCTTAGCCACTCAGCCAATAAGGAAGCAGATGCAAAAAGATTAGGCGCTCACAAATTTGTTTTAACCTCCGATGAACAGCAGGTTAAGTCTTTAAATAATTATTTTGATTTTATTCTTGATACGGTTTCTGCCACACATGATTACAATTTATACCTTAATATGCTTAATACAAATGGTAAGATGATTTGTGTTGGGGCCCCTCCTGATCCCATTCAAACACCGGCATTCAATCTTATTTTTCAAAGAAGAAGCATAGCAGGTTCCCTAATAGGCGGTATACCCGAAACACAGGAAATGCTTGATTATTGTGCAGAACATAATATTGTATCTGATGTTGAAGTGATCAACATTAAGGATATTAATGAAGCTTATGAGCGCATGATAAAGGGAGATGTACGTTACCGCTTTGTAATTGATATGGCAACTTTATAAACCAATGATCTGCAAACTAATTTGCCCTTTTGACCGTCGCTCATAAAAATTGTTTTAATATTTTAGTAAACCATTTTACATTGAGCGATTACATTCCATCATAGAAGCGTATTATGCGGAGAGTGAGGGATTCGAACCCTCGATACCCTTTCGAGTATACACACTTTCCAGGCGTGCTCCTTCAACCACTCGGACAACTCTCCAAAAAAGAGTTGCAAATCTACGTTGTAAAAAATTGGCATTCACTTTTTTAGTTGATAATTATTACCTCTAAAGATCTGTATACTTTTTACCCAAAAAATAATGAAATAGATTGCAGTTAACTTTATATCCCTAATTAAATTTGACTGTAAATACTTCATATGTTTTCCAAAGCATGCTCTATAGCCCGTGAATTTACTTTTCCCATAATTATTTCACAGGTAAATTTTAAGGGAGAATGCAGTTCTGTGATCGGAAGCTATGTATTAATTAATGACGAAGGTTGGTTTGTTACTGCACACCATGTAATTGCACTTGTAAATTCGTTACAACGTTCGTTGGGAGAATACCATGACCTGGCAACACGTCGACACAAACTTGAAGCTGATGAAAATATTAAAAAGCATGAAAAGATTAACCAGCTTAAAGGACATTTGAAAATACCCGGCGAAGCAGTTACCAATTACTCGATATGGCTGGGCCGTGATGGTCTTTCTATCGGGACCTTATTTGTACTTCCTGAAATTGATCTTGCTGTAGGCCAATTAAAAAATTTTGATAAAGCAACAGTAAAAATATATCCTCATTTTAAAGATCCTTTAAAACCCATGGACCAGGGAACAAGTCTTTGTAAATTAGGGTTTCCTTTTCATTCCATAAAACCAACCTACGATGGTGCAAAGGGTTTCATTTTGCCACCCGGCTCAGTGCCTATACCATTCTTTCCTATGGAAGGCATATTTACCAGGAAGGTTGAAATGAAAGTACCTACGGCTTCCATGCATCCTTTATATTTTATTGAAACCTCATCACCCGGCCTGAGTGGGCAAAGCGGCGGCCCAACTTTTGATGTACACGGAACGGTTTGGGCAATACAAAGCCAGACACGGCATTTAAAACTTCATTTTGGAGTAGATAAAACAGATAAAGATGCTGATGTTTTAAAACATCAATACCTGAATGTGGGATGGGGAATTCATTCAGAAACACTCACTTCTTTTTTTAAAGAGCATTCTATACAATTTCAACTTTCTGAATACTAGGCATTATAGCGGTATGCATGATTCATACCTCATAATGTATTTTCCTTTACAAATTTTATGGAAATAGAGTTTACACAGTGCCTTGTATTTTTATCTGTAAACCTTTCTCCTTTAAAAACATGGCCGAGATGGCCATCACAGGCAGCGCAAACAATTTCAATCCTTCGGCCATCAGCATCGGGTAAATGTTTTACCGCCCCCGGTAATTCATCATCAAAGCTTGGCCATCCACAATGTGAATCAAATTTATCTGATGATGTGTATAAAGGAGTATTGCAACGCCTGCATAGGTAAGTACCCGTTTCTTTATTATGGGTGTATTCGCCGGTAAAAGGCATTTCAGTTCCTTTATGTACTATCACCCTTTCTTCATCTTTTGTCAAGGTATTATATTCCATATTTAGTAATGTTTATTTATTAAGATCAGTTGCTTTTTCGTCTTCATCTTTTATCTCTATTTTTTTCAGATCTCCTTTTGCAGGGCCATTAATTACTTTTCCCTCCGTGGTAAATCGTGATCCATGCATGGGGCAATCAAATGATTTTTCTTCATTATTCCATTGCAAAATGCCGCCTAAATGCGGACAAACCGCTGTATGAGCATGAATGCAGTTATGTTCATCCCGATACACAGCAATCTTTTTTAATCCTGAAGAAATAACCCCGCCTTCGCCGGGCTTAAGCTCTTCAGCATCTTTTATATCTCCTTGGCTTACCCAATCTACCAGCTGTGCGGTCATATTACCTACTTCACGTAAATAATCATCAGTTGTTGTAAGCGTAATGCGTGATGGGCTGTACAGATCCATCCATTGATTTTCTTTACCGGTGATAATATCAGAAATTATCATTCCGCCAAGCGTACCATGTGTCATTCCGTTTCCTGAATCACCTGTAATAATATAAATGTTATCATCTCCGGGGTTTTTTCCTATAAATCCCAATGAATCTACCGGCTCCATAACCTGGCCCGACCATTTGTAAATTATATCTTCAATTGCAGGAAATCTTTTTTTGGTCCACCCGATCAATTTTGTGTACCTGTCTTCCTCGGGAATATCTTCATCATCAGCCTGCCCCGTTTTATGATCTTCACCACCACAAATTAAAAGATCATATTCTTCATCCAATTCTTCTAATCTTACGTAATGATAAGGCTGGGTTATCCATTTTGAATCATGGTCACCGGTATCCCACCAAAGTGAATATGGCAATTTACCTTTTTTAATTTTTGCCCCGATCACGTAGGTACGGTATGGCCATTGTTTGGTATGCATGGTAAGCACATCATTAACCGGTGTATTGGTAGCCACAATAATATGGTTAGCAGCTATATCAAATTCATTAACCTTTGCTCCATTTTTATTAATATGTTCAGCTTTGGATTCGGTAAAAATGTTTCCCCCCATTTTTACAATGGCATCAGCCAATCCTTTTAAATAATGCATTATATGAAATTGCGCCTGGCCGGGATATTTTATACACCAGCCATTTTCTGATTCAATGGCCGGTACTTTTGACAACATTTCTGTAAGCAAACCTGCCCGCTTTGTGGCTGCATATTCTTTATCTAACGTTTCTTTTGTATCGGTGGCATGCAAAAAAAGGTAACCGTCAACTCTTTTAAAATTGCATTCTATCTTTTCCAGTTCAATTGTTTTATTTATCCACTCAATTGCGGCGGAATGGCTGTTGGCGGCCAGGGCGGCCTTTTCTTCATTAAATATTTTTTCAAGTTCATAATAAAAATCATCAAGGGCATGGGTTATATGCGCCGTAGTTCGCCCACTTTCACCACTGCCTATAAAACCATCTTCAACCAATGTAATTTTATGACCAGCTTTTAAAAGGCAATAGGCAGCTGTTAAGCCCGAAATACCGCCCCCGATTATCAAAATATCTGTTTGAAAACTTTTATCTACTTTTTCAAAAATTATCGGTTTGGATGATGCTATCCAATAGGATAGATTTTCACCTGAAGTTCTGTTACTATCAATAGGGTTTTTATCAAGCGTGCTCATATGTAAAGATAACTTAAGAAGAAGTTTGTTGCAATTTTTAATTGCCGATTAAATGCCTGCTGCAAGGTTTGTACCAAGCCTCAAAATTATATACGGAAATAAAATATAGATTGATTTTTCAAACCGCCTGAGCGGGGGATATTCAATTGGTTTACTCTTCCAGCACTTTTTCCATCCGCATGCTCCTTGATCCTTTGATAAGGATGTGAGTATTTTCTATATTTTGGTTTTTCATCCATGTTTTAGAAATTGCAGCATCATCAAAATGCGTGTAAGTATGGATGGTATTTTTGAAATTATCACCTACCAGTATTACATTGGTCCATTTGTATTTATTAATGAGTTTTATTATTTCGTTATGCTCTTTATCACTCTCCGTACCTAATTCCATCATACTGCCTATCATTAATATTTTATTTGTTGCTTCCATATGAGCAAAGTTTTCAATAGCAGCTTTCATGCTGGCAGGGTTGGCATTGTAAGCATCTAAAATTATAGTATTGGTACCTTGTTTTATTAATTGTGAGCGGCTGTTTGATGGAATATAATTTTCAATTGCAGCTTTTATTTTTTTATCAGATATATTAAAATGTTTTCCAATAGTTACTGCTGCCAGCACATTTAATAAATTATAGTGCCCCACTAACTGCGTTTTCATTAATCCTATGTTAGCGCCAGCCGTTATTTCAACTTCCAGTAAGGTAGAACTACTTATAGATCTCCCCATCACGGATCCTTCTGAGATTCCATAGGTAATAATATTTTTTATTCCTGTACCTTTTGTTTTTATAAAATTATCATCGCAGTTTACAAAAGCTGTTCCACCATTTTCTCTGAGAAAATCAAATAATTCTCCTTTGCCTTGTCGTACTCCCTCTTCACTGCCAAAGCCTTCGAGGTGCGCCTTGCCGCAATTGGTAATAAGCCCGTGTGTTGGCAGTGCATACATACAATAACTTTCAATCTCTTTTAAATGATTAGCGCCCATTTCTATAACTGCCATTTGCGCATCCCTGTTTATTTTAAGAATGGTTAATGGCACGCCTATGTGATTATTTAAATTTCCCCGGGTTGTATAAGTTTTATAGGAAGAGGATAAAACCTCATGCACTAATTCTTTTGTAGTTGTTTTACCATTGCTGCCGGTTATAGCAATAAATGGAATCCCGCCCGGGCGGGACAAGTTATTGAACTGCTCACGATGATGTTTTGCTAACCGTTGAAGTGTTAACAGTACATCATCGGTTTTAATTAATCTTTTATTACTAAAATCTATTTCTTCATCTATGATGGCATAGGCTGCACCTGCATCCAACGCATTTTTTACGAAGTGGTTACCATTAAAGTTGGGGCCTTTTAGTGCAAAGAACAGGTCTCCTGGTACTATTTTTCTTGTATCGGTCTTTATTAAAGGATACTGCAGGTAAATTTTATAAAGATCTTCTATCTCCATGCCGCCAAATTACAATTTTCATCCCGCTTTATACCAGACAAATTCCAAATAAAAAAGCCCCCGACTTATTGCGGAGGCTTACAATATTTTTTATTTTATTATCTTTTTTTCCGGCTGTTTTGTTTACGCTTTCCAAAAATATTTCCCTCTTTAAACTGGTTACCCTCCGGGCTTCCCAATCTTGTCATTGCGTTTCTGAAACCGATTGTACTGCTGGCCTGGTCTTCTTCAAGATACCTGCGTGAACCGGGAGACAGCCAGTAAGGCATATCGTTCCAGCTACCGCCTTTTACAACTCTTGATTTATCGCTTATTAATGTAGAAATTCCGTAGCCATAAGTTACCCCGGAAGCCGAATCACCATCTAAATAATTAATAACATTCCCTTTTTGATAGTTACGGCGATTAACACTTTCGGAATCTGTTACATCAACCTTTTTTAAACGTCCCAATGTATCTCTTTCATATTCGCCATCTGTGTTCTTATAAAATTTTTCAAATTTATTACCGCGGTAAGGATTAAAATCATCTACATCCATCGGTGTCAGTGGCCTGTATACATCACCAACCCACTCACTTACATTTCCACTCATATTATAAGCTCCATAACCATTTGGGTAAAAAGATTTTGTTGGACCCGGTATTGCAGCCCGGTCATTTAAACCGCCGGCAACCCCCATATTATCTCCATTACCTCTTTTAAAGTTTGCTAAAAATTGTCCCTGCCAGCTGCCGCGGCGATTATCACGAAGGCCATTTACATTGTGGCTCCATGAATATACCTGTTGATTGGCTATTAATTCCTCACCCCTCTTTTTCTCATTTTTCCTTGGATTAGGATTTTGATTTATCAGGCCATAAGCAGCATATTCCCATTCTGCTTCAGTTGGTAAACGATAGCCTGGCATTAATATACCATCTTCAAATGTTACAATTTTTCTAGTTCTTCCACTTACATCTTTTAGCGCATCTTTTTTACTTTTTGGTGCGGTTTTATTATTGATAAGCTCAGGATTCATTAAATAAGTATCGGTATTAAAACTTTCTTCTCCGCCTCCCTGTCTCATCGCAGATAAAGGTGAACCCTTTTTTAAGTATCCTTTATCAATCAATATGCCTTCGTTTACACGATCGGTTCTCCAGATGCTGAAATCGTGTGCCTGCTGCCAGGTAACTCCAACTACCGGATAATAATTATAAGCAGGATAACGGAAATAATATTCAACATAAGGTTCATTATATGCCAATTCGCTTCTCCAAACTAACGTGTCAGGCAATGCCCTTCTCATTATCATTGTATCATTATCAAATGTATTAGCCAGCCAATACATGTATTCGCGGTAATGAACATTGGCTACTTCTGTTTCATCAATATAAAAGGAATTAACTGTAACACGGCGGGGGATATTATTCCAATCTCCCATTACATCCTCTTCCCTTGCCCCCATAGTAAAGGTACCACCCTGTACAAAGATCAGTCCGGGACCGGCCTTTTGACCTTTTGATTTTAGTACATGGAAGCTTCCGTAATTTTTATCATCATAATTCCAGCCGGTGGCTGTAGATTTATCTTTCTTCTTACTAAAAATGCTTCCATTTTTACAAGATATAAATGAGAAGGAAACCAGAACAAGGATAAAAAAATTTCTGGCGGATAATAACTTTAGCATGTGTATTCGTTTAACAGTTTTATTAACGAAGGGTTTTCTTGATTATTGTGCAGCAGGTTAGGCTTAACACATTGCGAATATAAATACTTTATGTATAAAGATTCAAAGCACAAAGACAATTTTAGAGGCCATATTCACACTTTTGCAAAGTATTCACAATTACAGGTTTGTTACTATAAAAATATCCTTGGGTAAAAAAAGGTATAGGTTTTTATCGTTTACTCAACTTTAGTAATTTACGGTGTGCAGCCTCTGGCTATTAAAGTATGTCTTTTATATTAGTTATTATTTTAATTGGCTTTTTAAAGAAAACCTATATTTTTACAACATCTAAATTTTATAGCTATAATTCCAGCTTTACCTCATCAAGACTAAACTACGCATGAAATACGCAAGGTTAAAGTTTATTATTTTATCAGTAATAATGATAACTATAATAAATGTTAGTGCACAAACCACCTCTCAAACAAAGCCGATAAATGTTGTAACAACAGCAGTACCTTTTTTAAGAATTTCACCGGATGCCAGGTCCGGAGGAATGGGAGATATAGGAATAGCCACTACACCGGATGCAAATTCCTCTTTCTGGAACCAGGCAAAAATTCCTTTTGCTCAAAGTAAATCTGCTATAAGTGTTTCATATACGCCATGGTTAAAGGGTTTAGGGCTTAATGATGTATACCTGGCTTCTTTAGCAGGATATTATCAATTAGATGAAACGCAGGCTATATCATCCTCACTGCGGTATTTTAGTTTAGGCAACATCCAATTCACTGATATTTCCGGTAATGATCTTAGTACCTATCGGCCTAGGGAATTTGGATTTGATGTTGGTTATTCCCGTAAACTATCAGATAAATTAGGGTTAGGCATTGCATTACGCTATATTAATTCCAGTTTAGCCAAAGGCGATCCAAATAACTCTGGAATTTCTTATAAGCCCGGTTCTGCTGTTGCAGCTGATATCAGTTTATTTAAAGATGGAAGTGGTGGTGATCCGGATGTATCGGGGTTAAATTGGGGTATTGCCCTCAATAATCTGGGCTCAAAGATTTCATATACCAATGATGCTACCCAAAAAGATTATATACCGGCTAACCTTGGTATTGGCGCTGCTTATACTAAAATTTTTGATGAAAACAGTAAGGTAACATTTGGATTGGATATAAATAAATTATTAGTTCCAACTCCACCTCAATTTACAGGCAACACTACTTCCGATTCAATTGCTATTGTAAAGTACAGGAGTAAGGGAGTTTTAGGCAGCTGGTTTAGTTCATTTGGAGATGCTCCCGGAGGAGGTAGTGAAGAGTTACGTGAAGTACAGGTTTCTTTAGGTGCAGAGTATATGTATAATAACCAGTTTGCGTTCAGGGCAGGTTATTTTTATGAGGCGCCCACTAAAGGCAACCGTAAATACTTTACAGTTGGCGCAGGATTAAACTATAATATGTTTGGATTAAATTTCTCCTATCTTATTCCCTCAGGTGGCGGTGTTAATAGAAATCCATTGGCAAATACAATCCGATTCAGCCTGATCTTTAATCTTGATAAAGAAACTGCAGCTCCGGAAAGTAATTAAATTATTTTAAACAAATGTCTGTTAGAATTGGCTTCGGTGTTGATTTTCATCAATTAGTTGCCGGCAGAGAATTATGGATTGGAGGTATTAATATCCCACATATCAAAGGTTCCTTAGGGCACAGTGATGGGGATGTTTTATTGCATGCCATCTGTGATGCTATGTTGGGTGCGGCATGCATAGGGGATATTGGTGTACATTTTCCAAATACTTCATCCGAATTTAAAAATATCGACAGCAAAATTCTTTTAAAGAAAAGTTTTGATTTAATATCAGCTAACGGTTATAGGATTGTAAATATAGATTCTACATTATGTCTGGAATCACCCAAAATACAATTTTATGTACCACAAATGCAGCAAATTATCGCACCTGTTTTATCCTTAAATATTTCAGATATTTCTATAAAGGGAACAACAACAGAAAGAATGGGTTTTATCGGCAGAGAAGAAGGATTGGCAGCCTATGCTACCATTTTACTTGAATCAGTCAATTAATCCTACGCCATAAAAATTATGTATTCTCTAAGGTTTGCATCCCTAACTTTGTTCATATGCCCGAGCTTTTGATAAAAATTATAAACGAGTCTGATAACAGTACACCTTATTATGCAACACCCGGTTCCGCAGGCATGGATATCAGGGCTAATATAATGGAACCACTTACATTTCAACCCCTGCAAAGAAAAGTAGTGCCTACAGGACTATTTATTGAACTTCCGGATGGATATGAAGCACAATTAAGGCCACGAAGCGGGCTGGCAGATAAACAAGGAATTACCTGTTTAAATTCACCCGGCACTGTTGACAGTGATTATCGGGGAGAAATAAAAATTATCCTTATAAATTTATCGGATGAGGAACAGGTTATAAAGCATGGTGACAGGATAGCGCAAATGATAATTTCAAAAGTTGAAAAAGTAAAATGGGAAAATGTACAGCAATTAAATGAAACACAAAGGGGTAATGGCGGGTTTGGCCATACAGGAGTTAATTAATAAATTATAATTTTCAAAACATGAAAAATTTTTTTAGTATAGTATGTGCAATTGTTTTAGCAGGTGCTTTTTTTAGCTGCCGCTCAACAAAAAAATTACAAACAGCAATAAATAAAAAAGATACGGTTATTACAGTAAAGAATATTGCTCCTGATTCTCTTAAAGGAGGAAATGAACTGTTTAACACCCTTAATCGTAACAGGATAGACTTTAAAACATTTTCCGCAAAGATCAAAGTAGATTATGAAGATTCAAAAGGTAAACAGCCCGATGTAAATGCTTTTGTGCGAATGCATAAAGACAGCGTGATATGGATATCAATAAATGCAACATTCCTCAGTATTGAAGCTTTCAGGATATTGATAACAAAAAACAAGGTTATAGTAATGAATAAACTAAAAAAACAGGTTGATGAACATCCATTCAGCTTTATCGAAAAAATAGCTAAGATCCCTCTTGATTTTAAAACATTACAGGATCTGATAATTGGTAACCCTGTTTTTTTGGGAGACAAAGTAGTGGCTCACAAAGTAACAGAGAACCGTATTCTGCTTTCTACCATCGGAAAATACTTTAAGAATTTACTTACGCTTTCAGCTAATAATAATTTAATAGAAAGAAGTAAACTTGATGATCTGGATGTAACACTAAACAGAACAGCGGATCTTAGTTACGGCGTATATGAAAAAAAATCAGGATTTTTCTTTTCTTCCAAACGTGAAATAACAGTAGCAGAAAAAACAAAGGTGGATATAAAGCTGGATTTTAAACAGTATGACTTTAACACTGAATTATCATATCCTTTTGCAATCCCTAAAAATTTTAAAACAAATTAATCGTTCTCAGCATTGTATTTATAAGCAGGATATATTTGTTTTTATTTCTCAATCCTAATCCATGCAAAAATTAATTTTAACAGGGGTTATTGCTTTAATCTTTTTTAATTGTGTAGCCCAGACCAATAAGGATGAGTTACAAAAACAAAGACAGCAACTTAGAAAAGAAATACAGGAAACAGAAAAAGTTTTAAACGCAACTAAGAAAACCACAAAAGAAAATCTCGGACAATTATCATTAATAAATAAAAGGCTTGATCTGCAGGGAAATGTTATCGAAAACATCACCGGCCAATTAAAGTTTATTGAAAATGATATTTATAAGTCTCAAAGAGAAGTAAATAAATTAGCGAAAGTTCTTGATACCTTAAAACAGGAGTATGCTAAAAGCATGGAATATGCTTATAAGAACCGTAATAGTTACGATTTTTTAAAATTCATTTTTTCCGCGTCCAGTTTTAATGATGCTATCAAACGTGTTACTTATTTAAAATCTTATCGCACTTATCGTGAGCAGCAAGGTGCTAATATAGTTCGTACCCAGCAACTTTTACAGGAGCGTATAAATGAACTTTCGGGCAATAAACAAAAAAAGAACATTACCCTTACTGAAAAGAGTAAAGAAATGACAGTTCTGGAAAAACAACAGGATGAAAAAGAAAGGATAGTAAATAAATTAAAGGGGCGGCAAAAAGAACTTACTGCACAAATCTCCAATAAAAGAAAACAGGATGCAAAGCTAAGAGGAATGATCACAGCAATGATCAGAAAGGAAATTGCTTTGGCTAATGAAAGGGCAAAACAAAAAGCATTGGCTGAGGCGGCTAAAAACAAAGCTGCTACTAATAACAATGTTGCCGTAACTAAACCTGCTGTAAGAACACCAAAAAAAACCGAAAGCGTTTTAGTAAGTTCGGAAGCTGACAGGGCATTGGATGCCAGCTTTGAAAGGAACAGGGGTTCACTGCCCTGGCCTGCTGATGGCTTTATTTTAAGCCATTCAGGAAGAAACGTATTGCCCGGTGGTGTACAATACGACAATCCCGGAGTTAGCATTGGCACTGCAATTGGGGCTTCAGTAAAAGCAATTTTTGATGGCGAGGTAACGTTGGTAAATCCTATGGATGACAAACAGGTGGTTTTTGTAAAGCATGGAAAATATTTTAGCGTTTACAGTAACCTTTCTGGTGCAAATGTACAAAGAGGGCAAGCTGTAAAAACCGGCCAGGTAGTGGGGCGTGCAGGCGCAAATGATGATGGCCAGGGGCAGGTTGATCTTATTATAATGAAAGAAAGTAACAATGTAAGGCCGGAACAATATCTCAGGAGGAAATGATCAATCAAATAAAGGTTTTGTACAAAGCTTCATACTCAGGCACTATATTGTTAATATCAAATTTCTTAGCCTGATGTAGAGCATTTTGTTTAAATTCCTTAAGCTTTACTTCATCGGATAAAATGTGAAGCGTATTCTTACACATACCATCTACATCTCCCACACCACTTAAAAATCCACTATAATTATTTAAATTAATTTCAGGTAATCCGCCTGCATTAGTTGATATTACGGGTACAGCTGCCGCCATGGCTTCCAGTGCTGCAAGTCCAAAACTTTCATATTCACTGGGTAATAAAAATAAATCCGTTATGGGCAATATATCTTCCATCTGTTCCTGCTTGCCTAAAAACCTGATATCATTGTGACAAACACTTTCACGGCACAGGGTTTCAATTGCTGGTCTTTCAGGTCCGTCTCCTACAAATAAAAGCTTGCATGGAATTTCTGCATTTACTTTTACAAATATTTTTACAACGTCATTAACCCGTTTTACTTTTCTGAAATTAGACGCATGAAGTAAAATTTTTTCCCCATTGGGAGAAATAACTTTTTTAAATGCATCAATGGGTTTTCTGTTAAATCGCTTTACATCCACAAAATTGTATATTACCTGTATATCCTTTTCCATTTTAAAGTTTCTGAAAGTTTCATCACGCAGATTTTTTGATACTGCTGTAATGGCATCACTTTCATTCATGGAAAATGTAACAACCGGCGAATAGGTTTTATCCCTTCCTACCAATGTAATATCAGTACCATGCAAAGTAGTTACTACAGGAATTTTGATTCCCTGCTTTGCAAGAATTTGCTTTGCCATAAAAGCAGCGGAAGCATGCGGTATTGCATAATGCACGTGTAATAATTCTACGTTATTATTCAATATAACATCCACCATAGTACTTGCCAATGCGGTTTCGTATGGCGGGTAATCAAATAACGGATAAGTAGGAACCCTTACTTCATGATAAAAAATATTGGCATGGAAGCCACTTAATCTTACAGGTTGCTGGTAAGTTATAAAATGGATATTGTGTCCTTTATCGGCCAATGCTTTTCCTAATTCAGTAGCCAAAACACCGCTACCTCCAAACGTAGGATAGCATACAATTCCGATATTCATATTTGTAAAATTCTGATAATTGAGGTGCAAAATACTGATTCTTTAATCGCAATTACATCTCTTCTTAATTAGCTGTAATATTATATTTAAGTTTGCAGGAAATATTATTATGAAAAGCTTTTTAACATGGACCATTTCCTTAATTCTGGTGGGGCTTATTATCTATTTCCTTTTTGCAACTGTATATACATATAGTGACGGAAACCGTGCCGGGAGATTAATAAAATTTTCTCATAAGGGATATATTTTTAAAACTTATGAAGGTGAACTAAACCTGGGCGGAATAAATACAACTAGTGGAGGAATTCTAATAAATAATATGTGGCAATTTTCAGTAAAAGATAAATCTGTTGCTGATTCTTTATCAAAATTAGAGGGTAAAGATTTAACGCTTCACTATAAAGAAAAAATCAGGGCCTTGCCATGGCGCGGTGATTCAAAATATATTGTTGATAAAATAACTGAAATCCGGTAATCCAAAAAAATATTAATGTATAGGTTTTTTTTTATAATAGTAGTGTGTTTACACACACAATTTGCATTTTCACAATATGGGGATTCAGTTATTATAAAAAGGATCGTTGATGAAACAATGACCAACAGCACAGCTTATGAAAATTTACGAAAGCTGTGTAAACAAGTGGGACCAAGACTTTCAGGCTCTCCTCAATTTGCAAAGGCAGTAAAATTGGTTACTGCTATGATGAAAGAAATTGGCGCAGATTCGGTTTATCTTCAGCACTGCATGGTGCCGCATTGGGTAAGGGGTGATAAAGAAAGGGGGCAGATAATCTTATCCGGAAACAAAAAAAGTCATTTAGTCAATGGGCAATCAGTTTAACCAAATTAAAATTCCAATATCCCAATAATCCTTTAATCTCATAAATCCTGGTTCAGACAAAATATCACAGGCTTTTTATGCAGATCAATGCTTTCCTTTTTCCACTCTGCTATGCTTTTTGTTTTTATAAATTCATTTTTTGAAGTAAGCTCAGCGGCAATGCAAAGTTGTGTGGAAGATTTACAGGTTTTTAATATGGTTTCCAATAATTGATTATTACGATAAGGTGTTTCAATAAATATTTGTGTGCATTTTTTTACTGCAGATTCTTCTTCAAGTTGTTTTAACCTTAATGCTCTTGGATGT